>Ga0105048_10000131_pt1 | contig 96554 bp, 83 predicted proteins | sample MAT05_FD_78382 | JGI IMG/M metagenome (GOLD analysis project Ga0105048, IMG submission 78382) | Freshwater microbial communities from Lake Fryxell liftoff mats and glacier meltwater in Antarctica - MAT-05 | ecosystem: Environmental > Aquatic > Freshwater > Ice > Liftoff microbial mat | place...
TGCTGTTCTTTAATGGAAGCTGGCTTTTTTTCAGCATCCCGGCAAAGGGCATGGCACCATTTATACTATCCTGCAGGGCATGAAAGCGCCCCCAGAATCCATAGAATTTTTCATTGATTAATTAATACTGATTGTAGTAAGTGTTGAAGTTTTCAAAGATTTTTGCTTCCCTTCCTTTTTTAGAAGCTGTATTATGGATAATATATTGAAAGCTAAAATAATTTTCTTTCAATAATTTTTTAAACGTTGCTGCATGTATCATCATGGCAGTATCCAGCCTTCTTGTTTACCGGATAAATGGGCGGCGTGCTGAATCTGCTGACAGATTTATGGTAGCAAATATCGCCAGGCTGTCTAACTGTACATCTTTTCCTTTTTTATACCCGACTTTTTTAAGTATTTCGTTCATCAACTGCACATTCATGTTTAAGTCTTGTGCTTCATCCAGTCCTAAAACAGTAATTTTTTCCCCGGCATGCAATGTTTTATTGTAGGCTAACATTTTCTGCCATTTTTCAAAACCTGCTTTGCAGCTCCATTGTGCCTGCTGATTGTACCAGTATTGGTAAATCGCTTCTAAAAATGTTTCATCGCCTGTGGTTAAATATTTGTTGAGGTAATAGGCCGGCTAAAATCTATTTCAGCTAAATAATAACGAAGGCCGGTTTTTTTATTCAATTGTTTAAACAATTCAAAATCTACTTCATGCGGTTTATAATAGCCATGCGATTCACTTACCAGGAATACCTGGTTTTTGTAAAAAGCGGCATCAAAAAGAGCAAAATCGTGATAGCCCCCGATGCTGATTGTATCCCTATTTTTTTGGAGATAACTGGTATAGCTGCTGTCTTGCCCCGTAGCAGGCTGGCAAACTATACTTGCGGTAATAATAAGAAGGAGGTGTAATTGATTGGCTAAAAAATTACTGGTAAATGCGATTGCTTTTTTCATAATAAATGTTTGTGCTGTAAAAAATTTGTTTGTGATTGATAATGTAAAACTACCGGCACAATGCACCTGCCCCAAATGAAAGGGTTTACCTGCATTGTGTTTGGGGCGAACGGGAGTTGCAGGGGTGAATGGTAAAAAAAAGGGGCCGGTTAGGGGTGAATGGCTGCCAGTTTATCTTTTACCAACTGGTTTAAATTTCGGGAAACAGGTATTTCTTCGGCCAACTGATGGAGCTTTAGCCTGTAGCCCTGTGCCGTTCCGCTTACAGTTTGTACCGAAGCCATGTTTACAAAAGCTGTTCGGTGGCACCGGAAAAAATGGGTGAAAGCAGCGGCATTGCCTTCCAGTTTTTTTAGTGTGGTTCGTAACACCGCTATTTTTACTTGATCATTTTCAAGGTAATAAACCTTTACATAATTATCGGCAGAAGTAGCCGCCAAAAAATTTACTGAAGCAATGCGGAGGTTGTCCTTTTCGTTTTCTGCTTCGATTTCGATAACCTCGAGCTGATCCATTGGTGCCGTATATTCCTTCTCAGTTAAAATATTTTGCTGTGGAGTCAATAACGCTGTTACCGTTTCAACAGGTTTGGGTAACTCAAGTTGTTCATTGATCACATTTACTTCCCTTCTGTATTTTTTAAAAAGCCGGGCCTGGTTTATTAAAATACTGGCGGTGGCCGGTGCTATGCCAATAGCTGCGGTATAAAAAATCATCCTGAACCAATTCCTTACAGGCAACGTGCTACCCCAAAAAACTTGTGCGGCAAGTATATTAAATGTGCCAATTGTACAAATAATGATGAGGGTAAAAATTAACTCCCTGCCGATAGTCCATTTTTCTTCTTTAAAAAAACGGGGAAACAGGGGAAACAAAACCAAAAAATCGAATACTATCGAAAAAAAAGTAAGCAAACCGGCATAAGTGCTGTCCAGCAAAATGCTGCTATTTTTATCCCCAAATGGATTCAATAAAAAAAGCACGCCAAATACAATCAGTCCAAATATAAAAGCCAGTTTAATTTGCGCCGTTTTTTTTTCTTCTAATGGATAAAGCCTGTTGAGTATTGCCTTTATTTGGTTCATATACTTTTCAAAAATAGGATAAACCATGCGCTAATACCTGCATCTGGTTACCGGGTTTTACATAAAAAATTACCTGCATTAAAATATGGGCAATCATTCCTTGCTTAAAAAGCCCTGATCAAACGGCTCAAATCATTTCACAGGCATGGTTTTCTATTTTGATACTTCTTTTTCAAGTCTCATATTATCATTTGCAGCGACTGCCCCCTTGCATCACCCCATCTTTGTTGAAACAAATTATTAATCAACAAAATCATCGTCATGAAAAAAATCATGCTCTCCCTCAGCCTGCTGCTCAACATCCAACTTATCGCCATTGCCCAAAACAGTTACTCACGTTGGAACGGAAAAAAATGGGAGCAGCTAAGTGGCAGTGGCAAAATGCTGCAGCTCAATCCGGCGGTTACTTCATTCAGCAATATTGAAGTAAGCAACATGAATGTAAAAGTAAAAGTAGAAACTGGAGCAGCAGCATATTCAGTCAATGTTTTCATTGATGACAACCTGAAAGAATTTTTCCGCTTTAAACAGGAAGGTAACAGCTTGAAGCTTTCGATGGATTACAGCGGTGGTAAATATCCCCGCTGGCTTTCGGACAACCATACTGTGGTGACAGTGAAAACACCGGCTTTGGAAACACTGACAAATAAAGGCAACAGCAAAGTGGAAATAAAGTTACATGGTCAGCCAGCGTTTGCTTTGTTGAGTGATGGGAACCCGGATATTAAACTCACTGGTAAAATAGCAACATTGCAGATTGTATCAACCGGTAATTCCGATATCCATGCAGCACAATTAATAGCAGATAAAATCATTTTGAGCTCCAATGGCAACACAGCTATTGAAGTAAAAACAAAAATCCTGGTTGAAAAAGATGTAAAAGGAAACAATGACATCAGCAACCAATTTTACAAACCAACAAACAAATTGGCTAATAAGGAAGATTACTACAGAGGTTCCGCAGAACCTATCAGCTTTCAATTAAAAAACAATAGCCTTATGCCAACAAAAGTTACTATAATTTCTTACCGTCAAGATGTAAAAGGAAACGGCACCACAGGTTATTTTTTAGGCCCATACGGTAGCAAAACGTATCGGTTTCCCGAAGGCACCAAAATTTACATTGCCAATAACGAACAGGTAAACACCGTAATGAGTGGTGCAAAAATTTCTGACCAGCTCCCTTTTCTTATTGTAAAAAAAGAAGATGATGGAAAATCTTTCAACCTCAAATAAAATTTTTATATGCAAAAAATCAATTGAATAATCACTAGCAACAAAAACTAAAAAAAAAAGAAAAAAGTACTATTTGCATTATTGACCCTCGCCACAATTACTTACTCCTGCAAATCAACCGGCACCATGGCAGCCATTCAACTCAAAAACGGAATAATTGAATTGCCTGCAAAAGGGGAATTGAGGATTTGGAGAAACACGGTTCATCCTTCATTTACTGTAACACTTACCAATACTGCTGAAACGCAATCTTGTGAAGTGTATAAAGTAACGGATAATGGTAATGAAAAATGGGTAAGTCCATCGCTGATAGCCGGCAAGTCGCTGACTATTTCTGTACCTGCCAACGGGCATTTGTTCTTTAAAAATTTTAATGACAATGTTTTGAGGATTGAATACAAAGTGGAAGAGTAAGTAAGATTTTTAAAAAACAGAAAACCCTGCTCAACCGCTGGCGAGGCTAAAAGCCGCCGCCAGGGTTTGAGACGTCATTAATTTTTCTGAGACCAACTATTGCAGTCTCAAAACATGATCTGCAGCGACCAGGCTCCCCGGCCAGGGTAGTTTTGCCTTATCAAACAACAAAAAAATCAACATGAAAAAGTTCATCAGCAGCATTCTTCTTTTTATCAGTATTGCTGCCAATGCACAATTGGTTTCATACACACCGCTGAATGCGGATTTTGAAACCAGCATTACCATCCAATTTAACCTGAATCTTAGCCAGGGAGAAAAAACAAAAAATCTATTGGGTAAAACAGCAGGTTTGTATTTGTGGGGCGGTGCTGGAAGCTCGGATGCTTATGCTTTTGAATTTGTTCCCAAAACTCAAATCAATTTCAATGCACCGGTAGAGGGGTGGAAAATTAGTAGCCCTCGGCGCCAATCGCTGGGGAATTACTTTGAACCCAAGAACTTATTTTGCAGTACCTGCCAATAAAAGAATTGTTGTGCTGGGATTGATTGTAAAAAATGAGGATGGATCTGCACAAACAGAAGACATCATTTTTAAACAAGGAGCAGCCACCAAACTAGCAGAAGTTTTAGTGAATTCTAAAATTCCATTTATAGAACAACAGATTGATAAAACAGTGGTGAATGTGCAGGCAGACATTAACGCTATTGGCAGCAGTGCTTTTGAAATTTTGCAGAAAGCGCCTGGCCTTAGCATTACCGGCGATGATGTAATAAATATGAGTGGCAAGGCCGGCGTGAATGTATTGATCGACGGCAGGCCTACACAAATGAGCAGTAAGGAACTGGCCAATTATTTACGCAGCCTTCCTGGAAGTACAATAGAAAAAATTGAGCTCATCAGCAACCCATCTTCCCGGTTTGATGCACAGGGCAATGCCGGCATCATCAACTTTGGCCAGCAGGTAAAAAAGTTTGAGTATCAATTGGGTGTACGTGTAGAGAATGCAGCGGTAAGCGGCAATTCGGTTGATTTAAAAAACAATAACATTAAAAATCCTGATACCAATTACATCAATATTTTTCCAACGGCCTTTGTTAGTTATAAGCTGAATGAGAAAAATATATTTGCCCTTAGTTATAGCAAACGCATCAACCGGCCCGATTATCAATCGCTTAATCCATTTGAAACTATCTATGATATTTATACCAGCGAAAAAGGCAATCCTTACTTACGTCCTCAATACACCAACAATTTTGAACTGAAATACACGTACAAATATGCCATTAATGTAGCTGTAGGATTCAATCACACAAAGGATTACAGCCAAACCATTTCAAGACAAATCGGTCAGTTAACAACTGCAACAAATGATAATATTGGCACACTCGATAATGCTTATTTAAGCATCAGTAGTCCGCTGCCTATCAACAAATGGTGGGATGGTTATTTAAACGTGACCGGCTTTATAAATCATTACAAAGGAATGTTGGCCGATGGAAAACTGGATGAAAATGTATTGGGGATGAACTACTACATTCAGCAAAATTTTAAACCCGGCAAAGGCTGGAGCATGCAACTGAGTAGCTGGTACAATGCAGGCACCAAAGAAGCTATCTTTAAAACAAGCTGGCTGGGTAGTGTGGATTTTGGTATCAAAAAATCACTCTTAAATTCAAAAGCTTCTATCCGCCTAACAATGCTGGATATTTTTAACACACAACGCTGGCAACAAAAAGTACAATTTGCCAACCAGGATTTTACCTATCGCCGCAAATGGGAAAGCCGGGGGCTTCGTTTACAAATAAGCTGGAGCTTTGGCAAAACGGAATACAAAGCAAGAGAAAGAGAAACCAGTAAGGATGCGAATAGGATAAAAATAAAAAGCTGATTACATACTTGCCCTGGCTTTAAAGCCAGGGCAAGTATGTTCATTTACAATGATTACCTTCAAGGAATGATTAACAGCCTGGAAAATGTGTTGCTCAAATATCAATCAACCTTTCACCAGGTGGTAAAATTTGATGCAGCGAAGGACAAATTATTTCAATTTGATTTTACAGCCGCGAACACAGCACTGACGGATGAACTGATAACCAGCACGGAACAATTTTCGGGTTATATCAACAGTGAACTAAAAGCCAACAACTGTACAACCGGTATTGGAGGCTACAATGAAAACAGGGTTTTGTACAAAAGAAGTCACCACTTTGCGTCCGCATCATCTATCACTTCGTTGGTCGCAAGCGGTGGTGATCCGGAAGAGGCAGGCAACCGGTCTATTCATTTAGGTATTGATACCTGGACTGCTTCAGGAACAAAAGTATATGCTCCCCTCGGCGGCACGGTACACAGCTTTGCTTATAATGACAATTTTGGTGATTATGGCGCTACCATCATGTTGCAACACCAGCTAGACTCTATGATGTTTCATACTTTGTACGGGCATGTAAGCCTGGGCGACTTAGTTCCGTTGCAGGAAGGGAAATACATCAGCAGGGGTGAGTTAATTGCCCATGTTGGTACTCCAAAAGAAAACGGCGACTGGCCACCACACCTGCATTTTCAGATCATTGAAGATGTGCGGCTGAACCTGGGTGATTATCCCGGCGTTTGCAGCATTACCGAAAGAGAAAAATATTTACACAATTGCCCAGACGCAGATTTGATCTTGAATTTGATGAAGTTTATTTAGGATGGTCTTTTTTGCAATCGAAGGCGCACACAATATTTTATTTCACGGAAAATAAAATTCTATGTGGGAATCTTCACCCAAATATTTGAGACAGTGTTATCAACCCTGGCTTACCCGACTACTAATGCATATTCATAGAAAAATTTGTGGTACAGGTAGTAAATCCAACTACCATTAATATCCCCGCACTCATTAAAAATCCCTGTGCATACCTTTTATCTGTTTTAATCAATAAGAACAAACCAACCACTAATTGTACCAACCCGGCAAAGAAACCTGTCATTCCCAGGTACATAAAAAAATCTGTTGTTCTGTCCACACCCCCTCCTGCCGCCATCAGCGAACCAAGCAGCAATACGATTGCAAAACTTACCAGGATGATTTTTTGTTGAAGTTTCATTCGGTTAATTTTTTACACGGGTATTTATCTAAATGGCACGAATGAAAATAATATCCCCCCATTTACTCACTGCTGTTATCAATGCTGAATAATCACTTTGTGTGTAACAGCACTTCCATCATTCCATATTTTTAAAAGATAAGTCCCCGTTGGATAGGTAGTGGTATTTATTTCATCAGTAGCAGCCATCATTGTTTTACCCAGCAGTTTTCTACCGGTAGCATCATACAATTCTATTTCTGCTTTGCCTGCAGCATTGTAGCCTGCACTTACGGCAAGATAATTACCTGCAGGGTTGGGATAAATAACATAGCTGCTGTTAGTATTCTTAGGCTGCAGCAATACGATTTTACTGTAGGTAAATATGCCGTCAATATCTGTTTGCTTAATGCGATAATACAAATTACCAAATGGGATATTCTGGTGATTGAACTGGTATTGCCCTCTCGTATTATTGTCAATTATAAATGTACCCGCTGTTTGCCAGGCCCTTCCATTCATGCTGTATTCCACTTCAAATTTGGCAGCATTTATCAATGGAACCGCCACTTGCCATTTTACCATCGCCGTAGTATTATTTAATAAGGATGCATCAATGGCTAAAAATTTCACCGGCAGGGTACTGAACAAAAAAGGCGTGGGTACATTTTCTCCTACATCAGCAGCGTTGCCATTTTTATTAGGATCCACTACAGTGGAATCGCCGTTGTTAGAAGAGTCCGCTACATTCACCAACGACAATGCATTACCTGCTCCAATATCACCCCTTGCAATGGCAGAATTTAAATAAGTGGTGGCCCCGTTGAGGTTTGTAGCCCTTAAACTCACCAGGACCTTAAAAAAATAATCCCGGTTGCTAAGCACTTTATTGGGAAGGTTGTGACCAGGATTTAAAATACTGGTAACGGTAGTTCCGTTAAAGGCCGCATTCAAACTAAGCCCGCCGGCATTAGATCCAGTAACAAAACTGGTGCTCACGTTTGAAACATTACCTGTGCCAAAAGCAGCAGTAAGATCGTCAGTAACACTCACATTATTGAGTATTACATTACCCAGGTTTTCAGTATATATCTCGTAAGTAAGGTCGGCTGTGTTGCTGTTAATTTTAGTAGCGCTCAACAAGCGTTTGGTAGCGCCTACTGAAGGTGTAAAGCTGGTGTTATCAATTGGAGCCTGCCCATTTTGAAAAACTTTTTCTGTCCCCAACACGCCGGTGGCAATATTGTAATCAAAGTAATAACAATTGCCGTTAAAGTTAGAACCGGCCAATTCCAATATCCCGTTCAGGTAAGCAATTCCATAACAATCTTTGGGCAGCGTTCTTAAAAAAGTGGCCGAGGCATTGCCCGTGGTACTGCTGTAATCCGTTATCTCATATAGCCTGCAGGTGCCGCTTCCAAGGCTGGCAAACATTCTTCCGTTCGGCAAAATAGTAAGGTCGCCACTTTGAATAGTTGTAGGAAAATTGCCGGCAGGGAACTGCAATACCCGTGTACTGATAACGGTGCCGGTATTTACATCAAACTTATCCATATTGCACCTGCCGGTAGTACTGTTGTAGCTGGAAAAGGACCACAGGTCGCCATTATTGTCAAACTCAAAATTATTTGAAATATAACTGTAAGAATAAGTTGGCGCTACCGGAATGGAAGGCGGGCAGGTAATATTAAGCGGCAGGCCAATATCCAGCAGCCATATTTTAGTTTGCAATCCATCGCGGATATCCGCCACATACAGCTTATTGTTTTTAGGGTTATAAGCAATGAACACATTGTACACATCGGGCATTTGTGCTGCCAGGCTGCAGTTCGACAGTAGTAAAGGAGAGGCAGTCAACGGATCCTTTATCATAGAAAAAAAAGGGGTCGTAGCATTGTTGCAGGCATTGCCTCCAAAATTAACCAGCACTGAATTTTGTGCCGATGCATAATGCCAAAGAAATAACCCCGAAATAATAATACTGCAAACCTGCTGTGTAAATTTTGTTTTCATTGTATCACTTTATAAGTGTAGAAAATAGCTGTTTTAATTGGGGAGCAGCTTTCAGAGGAAATGTTGGATAGGCACATTGTAGTACATAAAGATATGTGCGGTAATACTATTCAGTGCATAAATGTAACTTTTTTTTGGTTTACTTTAGCAGCAGTAACGGGATTTCTGATTCTGGCGGTTAAGGCGCTGCAAGACAGGTGGTCGATCATTTGTGGATGGTCAATGGTGACTTAATGCCCGCTCACGAATCAACCTCTCACTTTACTATTAAGACAGCTAATTCTCTCTCAGCTCCGCCGGTTGTTCAAACATGGGTTTCTTCTCTTCTTTTGGTTTAATTCCGAAATTATACCGGAAGGTTAGGCCAACACGGCGGGTATCATTGATACGGGTACCGGAAACATTTACATCGCCCTGCTGCAGCGTAAAGGTGGTTTTGTTGGTAAGTAAAATATCATTGAAGGATAAAACCAGATTAGCCGTTTTCTTCATCACACTTTTATTAAAGCTCACATTCAATGCTCCAAAATTATTGAACTCATAAAAATTCTGGAGCCCCTTCAGCCGCATAAAGCCATTTATACTCATGGTTAGTGTGGGCAACACTTTCAGTTGCTGGTACATAAAAAACACCCAGCTTCCCCTGGTATAACGCAGGGGCTTACCCTGGTAAAAGCCATCATAGCTATTGATATTTTGCTGGGCACCTGCATAAAAAAAATATTTCCCGCCGGGGGGTATGCCGCCAACAAAACGCAGGTACACTTCTTTATTGGTTCCAAGGTTATCGTAGGTGCGGTAAGCAATGCCGGTGATATCATCCTGGTAAGTAACATTGCTGAAAATATTGCTGGTTTTGTTTACACCTGCTGAAAAAATAGTAAACTCATCTGCCGTGATATTGAATTCGTAATTGGTGGTGAACTGCGGCTGCAGTGCGGGGTTGCCAATATCGAATAAATATTGGTCGATGTATTTAGGGTATGGGTTCAGTATCTCGTAATAAGGCCGGGTAATGCTGCGGCGTAACACAGCATTACCATTCAGTTCAAATCCAAATAGCTTCGCTATCCGGTGCCGCACATATAGATAAGGAAAAATATCGGTGCGTTTAATCACCAGGGTAGTGTCAGCCGGAATAAGCTGGCGGCCATTGATATTCGTAGCTTCCAGTCTTACCCCCGGCTTGATGATAAAACCTGCTATTTTTTTGGATACCTGAAGGTAAGCCGAAGTGATCGCTTCTTTGTATTTAAAAGTATTGGTTTGAAAACTGTCTACTTTAATATCATTGCTGCCCTGCTGGATAAAATAATCGGCACTGTTGTTACTGCCGGATGCAATTGTTTTAAAGCCAGTCTCCAAAGTAATACTGTGCTTTAATTTTAGCACCAGGTCTGTTTTTGCTGTGAAAATATTTTTCCGGTTCCTCGTATCGCCATTGCCAAACAGGGTAGGCTTTGGAGGTAAATAAGAATAATTGTTATACAGTTGTTCATTGTTGTAGTTGAACCTGTTGTAGTCTAACTGCATGGTCCATTCACTACCGGCAGAATCAATTTTGTATTTGGTAGCAATGTTATTGCCGCCATACAAAGACGTGTTGTGATTTTTTATAAGTGATGCATTGCGTCCAGTAACATCCAGGCTCTGCTGATTTAATATATTGATTCCATTCCCTGCAATGCTCCGGTTATTATTGGCACTGATTCGCAAGTCGTATGCCAGGCTGAAATTTTTAGACAGGGCTACATCGGTACCTGCACCGATGTAGTGGTTGGTAGATGGATAAGTTGTATGGCCCACCTGCGATAACAAGCATTTGCTGCAGACAGTAACCGGACCGAATTAAGATCCTCAAAATAATTTCTTTCGGTGACCGGGTAAGAGAGGTAGCTGCTGGCTTGCCCCCCGCCTTTATTAAGGTTGAAACCTGCAAATTTTGTACTGTGCACTCCCTGGAACAAGCCCGCATTCATGCTGCCGCTGGCACCTGCTTTCACTCCTTTTTTTAAAACAATGTTTACGATGCCTCCGCTGCTGGCAGCATCATACTTGGCGGAAGGGTTTCTTAAAATTTCAATCTTGCTAACACTACCGGCAGGCAAATTTTTTAGTAAGGAAGCCAAATCAGCGGCACTGAGTTTTACATCTCTTCCATTGATCTGGATGGTGGCCGGGGTCATACTGCTGAGGTACACGTTTCCGTCCTGGTCAATAATGGCGCCCGGAGTTTTTTCTAATACTTCATACGCATTGCTGCTGCTGCTGGCCAGGGCTTCTGCATCCACAATCGTCTTATCATCTTCCTGCCGCATCAGGGGTTTCCGGGATACGACCACCACTTCATCCAGGCCTTTAATGTTCTTTTTTAACAGCACTGGGAGGCTAAGCGTTTTATCGGTGACGGATACCAGCATTTCTGTTTCAGCAAAACCAATGGCAGAAATTTTAAGCAAATATTTAGAGAATGATTTAACCAGAAACACAACGCCCTTTGCGGCTGACACCTGTGTACTAACCAACAGGGAATCGGGCAAACTGTACAACTTCAAAGTAGCACCAGGAAAAGAATCTCCCCTGCCTGCAGCAACCTGCACCCGAAGGTCGATTTTTTGAGCAACAACAATGGCGCTTAAACCAACCAGCAGGAGGAGGGTAGTAAAGAAATATCTCATTCAAAAATTTCGTATCAATAAAAAAACAACTTTTCAGTAGTTGAAAACTTGCCGGTTAAATAAATTAAGCGCCCTTGCTATTCTTTCTTTTCAAACAATTCTTTCTTGTCCACTACTTTCACTTTATCTTTTTCTTTCAGCAGTTTACTTACCACATCGTATGGTCCACTGATAACAGTTTCATTTCCCTTCAACCCTGCTGAAATTTCTATGTAGTTGATATCCTGGATGGCCGTTTTTACTTTTAGTTTTTTTACAGTGGAAGTGGCACTATCCAGCACAAATACCACTACTTCCAGGTCATCCATACTGGTGCTTGCCTTTGCATTTGGATCTGTGCTTTCGGGCATTTTTTTATCTCCTTTCGTGCTGTCGCCTTTCTCCCTGGTGGTGACTGCATTGATGGGCACACTGAATACGTTTGCATGTGTTTTTGTTTGTATATCTGCACTGGCACTCATCCCTGGCCGGAAGGGAAAATTCCTGCTGCCCAGCAGGTCGGCATAACTCTCCGGCAGCAGGCGTACATAAACTTTATAGTTGGTGACATCGGTGCTGGTATTGGCCAAAGCCGTTTGTGTGGCCGCGCCATTATTGCTGCTGGCAATCTGGGTTACAACCCCCCTGAATTTCCTGTCGCTGTACGCATCTACGGTAACGATGGCACTATCACCAAGATGGAGTTTTGGCACATCGCTTTCGCCCACGTCCACTCTTATTTCAATCTTGGCCATATCGGCAATACGCAGCATTTCTGTTCCGGCCATCATATTACTGCCCACTACCCTTTCTCCTTTTTTTACACTCAAGAGGCTTACCACACCATCCATGGGTGCCAGTACTGCAGTTCGGCTCAGGTCTTTATTTGCTTTCGCCAGGTTGCTTTGGGCCGACTGTACTGCTGCCTGTCCGCCACGGATACTTTGTTTGGCAGCATTGTAATTGGCTACAGCACTTTTGTATGCAGCGTCTGCCACATTAAACTCATTGGCGCTAATGACCTTTTCATCGTATAACTGTTTCTGCATTTTATAACTTTTTTCAGCCTGGTCCATATTAGCCTGCAGTGCGGCTAATGCTGCCTGTGAGTTAGCTACCTGTGCCTGGCTTTGGGCAACGCCACTGGCTGCCTGGTTGGCCTGAATGGCATAAATATCTGCATAAATACGGGCCACCACCTGGCCTTTCTTTACACTATCGCCTTCCTGTACGGTCAGTTCCGTAATCTCTCCACTGATATCGGGACTTACCTTTACTTCCACCTCCGGGTAAATTTTCCCGCTGGCATTTACAATCTCTGTGATGGTTCGCCGTTGTACTTTCTCTGCCGTTACTTTTGTGCCTTCATCCTTGCCAAATACGCCGGCGGCCTTTAATCCTGCTAAAGCCACAATCAATATTACAAGGCTTATTAATATCCATTTTACTGTTTTACTCATATCAATGCGGTTGTTTTTTTGAATGGTCGTTTGCAGGTTTTTACCCTACCTTAAACCTTTTAAACGTTAAACATTTTTAACTATAATTTTAATCCCTGCCCTTTATAAAACTCCAGCACTTTCATTCTAAATACATATTCATACTGTGCCAGCAATTTATCCATCGTTGCCCTATTCAAATTATTCTGGTTAGTGATCAGCTCAAAGGTACCGAGCAACCCCACATCGTACCGCTTCTTTGCAAAATCATAGGTCTTTTGTGACGCTTCCACTGTAACGCCGGAAGCATTGAAACGCTGAAGCGCTGAAGTGGCATTGGTATAGGCCACGTAGATATCCTGCTTCAACTGCAGGTCGGCCAGTTGAATAGTGAGTTCCGCATTTTTTACATCCAGTTTACTTCTTTGCCAGGCGGTTTTGGCGGCGCCGCCGTTATTGAAAATAGGAACATTGATAGCTACCCCAAAATTTTGACGGAAGTTATTATCCAACTGCCCACTGTAGCCCTTCCACAGCTCACCAAATGATTTTGTACCCTGCTGAATATCAAATTGAGGTTCCTGCAAAAAATAGTTGGTGCCTCCAACATTTATCACCGGGGCCAGCGGGTTAGTTGGACTGTAGCCCGTAAAATTAAAGCCGGTAACCTTCCTAAACGGATTAGCGAAATTGGTTCCCAATCCAACAAACCCAGATATGGTTGGGTACATAGATGATCTGGCAACTTTTATATTTGTTTGCAGCACCTGCAGCCTGAGTTGATTTACTTTCTGGGCCGGCTGATTTTTAACCGCCATGTTGAAAACATAATCTGGCTGGAGGTCAGCTACACTTTCCACCGGGATCTTATCCACAGGAGGCACATCAATTTCAAAAGGTGCGGCGGCATCCAGGCTCAGCAACGCCTTTAACGACAATAAACTTAATTGGGCGGTGGCCCGGGCATTGATAATGCTGGTGCTGTCCCGTGCCAGTTGTGCTTCCAGTTCTACTGCATTCAGTTCGGGTAACGCACCTGCTGCTACCCTTTTGCGGGTAGCCTCCAACTGGCTTTTAGTTTGGTCAAACTGCACTTCGGTAATACCAACCTGCTCCCTGTTGAGCAATGCCTGTAAAAAAGAAGTGGCAACAAGCAACGCTATGTCATTTTTTATTTTTTCTACATTGGCCTGTGCCGCTTTAACATCATAGTTGGCGGCCAGGATACTGTTCTTTGTACGGTGCCAGTTAAATATTACCACATCTGCATTCAGGTTATATCCCTGGAATAACAATTGAGTGGTGGTAAACTGGTTGGTGGTGGGGTCAACCGAGCGGCCAAACTGAAGGCCTGTATTGTTGGAAAAATTAGCATTGGGGTACACTGAATTTTTTGCCTGTTGCTGGTTGAGAGACGATAATGCAACCTGTATTTCCTGTTGCTTTATACTGATATTATTTTGCCAGGCATAATCAACACATTTTAGTAAAGTCCATTTTTCCTGGGCGCTGGCAGTATGAATAAACAAAACAGTAAGCAAACTGCTGTAGATAATGTAACGCATTGAACAAAAATATAACATCCTTTTGTATTGCAGTAATATCAATTTTATAAGTGGTATTAATAAGCAAGAGAAAGTTGGTTAAGCTAATCCTTATAGGAATAATTTACTGGTCTTTATTGGTAGTTGCATATAAATATTAAGAAAAAATGTTTTCTGTGCTTTTAAGGAAAAAAATAAAAAAGCATACTATTAAAAAATTTACTAACCTTACGAATTGGTTTACCATCCCTGGCACAGAAGACTGATCGTAAAAAAACATCGTGTTTATGAAAATTAAATTCCTGGTTTTATTCTTATGCTCTTTTTACTGCACTTTTAACATTTCCGCCCAACAACAAGCACCACAGTTCAATTGGTATTTGCATACAGATAAATACAGCTACCAGCCAGGCGAAACTATTTTTTTTAAGGTTTATTCCCTTCCCTTTTCCGGTGCCGCTGCTACTTCCATCATCATTAATTTACTCAACGACCAATACCGGGTAACTGCATCTAAAATGCTGCTATTACAAAATGGTACTGCGGGCGCCTATTTTGATATTCCTATTTCAGACAGCAGTCGGTTTTTTGTCCTCCAGTACTATCCTGCCGGATCAAAAAATGAGGCAGCCGGAACGGCAGTACTGTACAGAAAAGCAAATTGTGAAGAACAAATTTTCCCGGCCACTGCTGACACAACAGTGAGTTTTTTTCCCGAAGCCGGTAAACTGGTAAATACTTTATCCAACCGCTTCGTTTTTAAAACACCTGCCTATCCGGGTGCAAACAGCCAGGGGGTGACAGGAAAAATTACAGATGAATTAAATGATTCTATAGCACCCTTTGAAACTGCATTTTCCAATGTTGGCAGAACTGAAATACCTATGGAGGCTGGCAAAAAATATTATGCGGTATTTTCAGCCCTTGGAAAAAGCTTTCGCCAGCAACTACCGGCAGTTAAAGAAACGGATTACACCCTGCTGAACTTATATCCCGTAAAAAATGCGGTCGTGTACAGGGTAAGAACCACGAGGTCAGAAAAATTTGTGCTCGAAATATCCAATAATCATACTGTGTATTACAAAGCAAGTTTTGATTTAAAACCACAGGAGGATATGGCTAAAACACTGCCGGATTCTTTTATCCAACGGGGCAATAATTTTTTCCAGCTAAAAAATTCAAAGGGAGTTGTATTGAATGAACGGGTTTATTACAAATACACCGAAGTGGTATTTGAACCAATCGTATCGGATACCATCATTAATAAAACCGTCAGCATACAATTCAGGCATACGATAACATCCCCTTTATCCATCAGCATCGTAAATACCAGTACTACAAGCGATCTGCCGGGTACCAGTGGCCCAACAGATCTGAATACGGTAAAAAAACGCCTGGAAAAGCAATACGGAGCGCAAGATGATCAATTGAAAGAATGGGTAGACATGATTGCACAAACCAGCAACGCTAAACAGATCGTACAGCAGGAACCAGCAGACAACATTGAACTGGTAATTTCGGAAAGAGAGGATAACAAACTACTAAAAAACTTCAACTTACTGGTATTTGTAAAAACCTCAGATTCCAGCAGAAAAGTGCTGCAGTTGACAACGGATGCCAATGCCCGCCTGTATATTGACAGATCGCTTATAAAAGATTCCGCTGTGATATATTGCTACCAGCCTGGTAATAGTAACCCTAAATATTTTTTAGCAATCACGCTGGTGGATCGTCCCGTTGCTTTCGCCCAACCTCAAAAAATACTTCTTCCTGGATGCGGCGCAGTTGACAAGGACACAAGTGATCCTGTGGGAAATACCATCAGGTTGTATAACCAGGAACAGGCAGCAAAAACGCTGCAGGAGATAACGATTAAAACAGTTAAAAAAACTCCGAAAGAATTACTGGAAGATCAGTTTGCAACTGGTATGTACCAGTCGAAAGTTCACCAGTTGATAGATTTTGATATGGTAAATGAAAATCAAAACCAAATGATGGGCAGTATATCCATATTTCTTAACAACAGGATACCTAAATTGGACTACAATTATTTTGTGAATGAAGATTTAGTGGATAAGTCCATTGCTAACAACATACCGCTTTCTGAAATCGCCTATATCAGTGTGATGGGAAGGAATTTTACACCGGTAACCGGGCAAATGGGACCCGCAGTATTAATATATACCAAAAAAGCAACGTCCGGAAGCACAGCATACAGCCTGAACCACTCAAAAATAACCGTATCAGGGTATGCATCTGACAGTGTATATTTTAACCATTTATTTGATGACCATGTCATTGACAAAAAATACCGCGGAACACTTTACTGGAAAAGCGATGCGCTGATGGACAGCACCAACAGCATTCAATGCCCACTTTTATTTACACCGGATAAACCTATCCAAATTAATATTACCGGTTACGATGACAACGGGAATTTTATCTCGTTTACTAAAACAATCCAGCCTGTTTATCAATAGCAATTGTCTATTTTACCTAAGTAGCACCACGGTTCCCTTCCTCACCATTTCAATACCCCTGAAACTGGTACCTGCTGCAATCCACACATACACACCTGTTGGCTGCAGTTTGCCTTTGTAATTACCATCCCAGCCTCTTGCAGCATCGTTGGTGGAAAATACAATTTGCCCATAGCGACTATATACTGTGAACTGTCTGAGCTTAGTGATGCCAACCGGCAAAGCCCGCAACAAATCATTCCTGCCATTTCCATCTGGTGTAAATGCTGTTGGTACGTATATTTCAGGACCTTCAAAAATGCGGACTAATATTTCGTCGTAGGTGTCGCAACCAGCAGGTGTATATGCCCGCAGCGTATATAACTTGTCGGTAGTATTAATTGCAACAGGAGCTGCAACTGCGTCATTGCTTAAACCATCAGCCGGGCTCCATTCATAACTCACGCCGCCAGTGGCCTGCAACTGGATGGGCTGGCCCGGAGCTGCCACAACCGTATCTGCACCTGCAAATGCATTGGTACCATAAATAGTAATACTGCTGTCGATGATATTGGTGCAGCCATTGATGCCTGTTACGGATAACAGCACATTATACACTCCAGCATTTGAATAAATATGCTGGGTATCTTTTGCATTGGCGATGGTACTGTCACCAAAATTCCATTGCCACTGCTGCACATTACCGCCAGGCAGATCAATGCCACTGAAAGTAACCACCGAATCTTTGCAGGTTCCTGAAAGCAGGAGATTGATAGCCGGCCTGGGATCAACCAAAATGGCTGCTGTTGCTGCTGTTCCGGCGCATCCCGTTTCATTCGTTACAATTAATTGTACAGTATGGCTGCCGGATGGAAATATCAATGAAGGATGTTGTTCGATGCTTGCCACCACATTATCAACCATCCACTGCCAGCTTTGAATTGTTCCACTGGCGATCAAAGAAGAATCATAAAATTGTATCGCCTGTCCTTCACATAACGGCAGGCTGTAGCCGAATTTTGCCTGCGGTTTCGCCTGCAGGATAATCACTTTGTCTAGTGTATCGGAAAAACAGCCCTTCGCATTTCTTGCCACTAACCTCACGGTGATATCCCCTCCCGTATTATAAATTCCTGTTGGGTTTTGCAGGGCAGAACTGGTATTGTTGCCCAGGTTCCACCACCAGCCATTAACCACGGTACTGTCTGTTGTGTAAGAGGAATCGGCAAAACTGATGGTGGCAGGGGAACAGCCGGCAACATTGTGAGTAAAAAAGGCGGTTGGCATTGGCAGCACACTGATCAATTTTGTTTCTGTTTGCACACAAGCCTTATCACTTACTGCAGTAAGTGTAATAGAATAGTTTTTTGCGGTGTCATAATGAGTAGTTGGATCAGGCTGGGAAGATTGCAAGCCATTGCCAAAAACATACGCCAGGGAGGTGATAGCACCAACACTTATTGCAGACCGGTTAGTAAACTGTACGGTACTTTTTTGGCAAAGCGTTCCATTGATATCAAAATCCGCAACCGGGTCAGGAAATACCTGCACATTCTTTGTTACTGCTGCGGACTCACATCCTTCCAAAGATTTCACTGTGAGCGTTAGTGGTTTGCTTCCTGCTGTTGCATACAATAGGCTGGGGTTTTGCAAAATCGAAGTTCCTGCCGAACCGAAGTTCCAATTCCATTCGCTGATGGTACCGACTGCGGTTACTGAACTGTCTGACAACTGTAATACCGCATTGATACATCCGTCGGTTGCTCCAAAGTTGACCACGGGTATGCTCCCTATTCTTAATGGCTGTGAGTTTACCTCTATGCATCCATCAGCGCCGATCACCGTTTGTGTTACAGTATAATCACCGGCGGCAGTATAGGTATGTACCGGGTTTTGGCTTACAGAATCAATATCACTGCCGTCTCCAAAATTCCAGTATCTTTTTAACACCGTTGTAAATGAAATGGTAGAATCAAAAAAAGTAACCGGCTCATTGAGGCATCTTTTCTGGCCCTGCTGCAGGTTAAATTTTGGAGATAAGGCCGTACAAAAACGTTGCAGGTTCCTGGCTCCCCCGGTGCTGCCGGTAAATCCCCAATACACCTGGGGAGTGCCTCCAAACACATCTGCCACCAGATCTTTTGTGGCACTCACCCTCAGGTTGCCATCAATATAGGCAGCCAATTGTTTGGCAACTGCATCCCATTGTATCCTTAAGGTATGCCACTGGCAGTCTTCAATATTATCACTCGCTGCTAATACAGTTACGGGGCCGGCAATATTAGCAGCACTGTTTGCATGATCAATATTTCCATTGAGTTGTATTGCGATATGGTCAAAAGCCGGATCGCTGATATCTGTATTTTGCCAGGTATCAATGGTAACACCTGCTGATGGCGTAATGCCTGAAAAACCTAGTCCGCCCCCAGATGTTCCCACGCTGGTACTGATGGGCTGCAATACAAATACGATCCCGTCTGCACCCGCATCCGAACAGCCCAGGTTTATCTCAAAATTAAAATCAAATGATTGAGTGAGGTCGATCTTGAAGTTATTCCACACAGAACCGCTTTGCGTTAATACGTCGGGGGTTAGTGTGTAACAATGGCAGTTGTCACGGGTTGCATTACCGTTTACAGTGTATTGTGCAACAAGTTGCTGAAAGCTGATGGTTAGCACCACCATTAAGAAGAAATATTTCATTTTCGTACTATACGGCTTAACTCAAAATCAAAAGGCTACCTGCCTGTAAGCAGATAGCCTGATAAAATTACTTTAGTAATTACAAATACTACCAGCCTTGTTTTGCAACCCCATTTTTTACAGCTTCCAGCGCATTAGCTTCGCTGAGCATGGTGGTCATTTTATTTCCTTTACCATCATGTCCCTGGGCCATATGGCCGCCACGGGAGGTTTTAGTTATCACTGCATCCTGCAAGGGAACGTTTTTTTCTTTCGTTTTCATGCAATAGGCTGTTAACATGTTTGACATTTTCTTTGAATTTATGGTTAGTAAATATGGGTTGAAGTAGTAAACTTCACGGTACAAGCTACAAATTATATTGGTTTTAGCAAAATAACCGGCATTTTTGAATTGATCGTTCCGGTTGATGCAAATTTTCCCGTATAAAAAATGAGCTCCTTTTGGAAGCTCATTTACCCTCATTTATAAAACTAAACAGATTTTTTTTCTAGTTGTAACCCAAAATAGTTTCCATCGGAATATAGGGCTTTACTTCAGCCGCATTTTTTTGCCTGCCGGCTGAAGGGTTGCAAACTTTCACGGAACAGTAAGCAGGAGAATGGCTTGCGTTGCTTTCCTTTTTATTGATTAAACTGCATGATTCCCCCAAAAGGAGACAAATAACAGCAGTAATGATAAATGATTGCTTCATAATTCCGGGTTTTAATGTTGCCTCAAAAATAGTTGTTGAAAATGACACCGTCAATCACATAAATATGTGTTTATTGTAATAATGCTGCCCGATAGGAAATGAAATTAAAGTTCCGATTTATTGTCAATGGCATTGCCAATAAGCTAATTACAGCACGTTATCGAAAAAATGCAGTTATACGATCCTGTCTTTAAAAGCTTTTGCCACAGCTTCACTCTTACTGTTCACATGCAGTTTTTCATAGATTTTTTTAATGTGGCTCCTTACGGTATCAATGGCAATGAACATTTCTGCGGCGATCATTTTATAGCTGTAGCCTTCCACCAATAATTGTAATACCTGCTTTTCACGGTCGGATAGATTATAGTCTTCCCCTTTTTCATTGTTGAGGGAAGAAAACATTTTTAGCACCTGGGTGGCAACCGATGCCGTCATGGGGGCGCCGCCGGTATTGGCTTCTGTGATGTATTCCAGCAGTTTGCCCGGCGGTGTTTTTTTTAATATATATCCGTTGGCACCATTGCTGATCGCCTGAAAAACATTGCGGTTGTCATCAAACACCGTAAGCATTAATATTTTTACATCAGCGTCAGTCTCCCGTATCTTTTTTAACCCCTCCAACCCGTTTACTCCCGGCATATCAATATCCATCAGTATCACATCTGGCTTAAATGCCTGTACCTCATCCACCACATTGTTACAATTTTTAAAGGCTGATAATACTTCAAAACCATCTGAGCCACTGATCAGCATGGTTAGTCCCTCCCTGAGTTGCGGATTGTCTTCGTAAATAAGCACCTTGATCATTGGCTAAGTTTTTATTTATGTAAAGATAGGTTTCGGCTTATTTACCGGCAACCGCATAAACATGTTAAAATAAATCAAAAGCCTCTTCCGCCGGTTGCCAGGCGGTAAAACTTAGGTATAAACTGCCTCAGCATTGCACCGGTCAAAATGCAAATGCATATCACCAGTGAAGGTGCCAGGATATAAACAATAAGACGGTAATTGGGCAGCTGGTCCATGTACCGGTACATCAGCATGGTTACATATTCTATCAGCGGTACATGCATCCCGTAAATAACAAAAGAAAATGCCGTGGCCCAAACAAACCATTCCCGTTGCATACAGTATTTAACCACCCGGTTTGCACCAAACCATACCGCCAACAAACCTGAGATAACAGTAGCTGCATATAAAAAGATCAATACCAGGTAAGTAAGGGTGCCGGGTTCCAGTTCAAATGCCATGAAGGTTTTAATGATCCCAAAACCAATAAAACAGACCCATGCAAGGTAACGGCTGAACCATTCGGGTTTTCTGTCAATCGGGTAATTCGATTTCTGTAACCATATCCCTACAGAGAAAAAGAACATTCCGTTACCTTCAAAAAAGCTCAGGTTGAACAATGTTATCCATAGTAAAAACATTAAGCCAAGCCAAACGAACGGATATTTTGTAATAGCCCACCTGAACACCGGGTACAGTAAATTGTAAATGAACAGCGATCTTATAAACCACAATTGAAAAGATACCGGAACCAATAGCCACCGCGTTAAAATACCTCCCCAGCCGATTTGTTCATAAGGCCTTTGATCTCCTGACTGGTCCATTAATGAGTCTTTTACTGCCTGGGCTGTAATAGGGTGTTGCTGCCACAAAAATGTAATCAGCAATCCAACGGCACTCCAAATAAAAAAAGGGATCATCAGGGTAATGAATCTTCTCCTGATCATTGTGAGGTAGGGCTTGTTATCCTGCAGCGCAAAAATGTAACCCGAAATAATAAACAGCAGGGGAATGCGAAAACGAAGTATACCGTTGGCAAAAAAGAATTCGATGAAGGTGGTGAAAGTTAACCGTTCATTTACCAACGAAAAAGCCTGCAGGTAACCTTCCTGCAAATTGTACCCATGCACAAACAGCAACAATGCTATGCATACAAAAGAGTAAAACCTGAACTTTTGGCTTACAAAGCGGTTCATCTGGCTGGTGTTTTAACAGGTTTAAATTTATTGTTTTTTTATGCTGAAGGGATACTGAGTTTTATCTCTGTTCCCTCTCCATCTTTTGATTTGATAACCAGGATGCCCATCAGGGAGTCTGCTCTTTTTTGCATGTTACCAAGGCCGTTACCTTCATCAGCATGCTGCACATCAAAACCTTTTCCATCATCTTTTACCAGCAACAACAATTTTTTATTTTCGGGCCGTATATGGATGGTAACTTTAGAAGCCTTTGAATATTTGGCAGCATTATTCACCGCTTCTTTAAAAATTAAAAACAAATCCCTTCGCGCCTGCATATTCAGTTTTATATCATAGAGCGATTCATCGGCAAAAAAATCCAGTTCGATCTCTTTTGATTCCAGCACATTGGTAGCAAATTCCCTCATACGGGCAATCACCCGGTGCATGCTGTCGTTACTGGGTTTAATGCTCCATACAATATCATCCATAGCCTCCATCATGCGCTGGCTGTTGTCTGTTATCTTAGAAATATACTCATTGGCTTTTATAACATCTGTATTGATTTTGCTCTTGGCCATGGAGCTAAGGATATTGATGGTGCTGAGCGTACTGCCCATATCATCATGCAGGTCGCGGGCTACATTATTTCTCAATTTTTCTACTGCCAGCAATTTGTTTACCCGTAAACTGTGTACCACATAGATCAACAAAGCCACTACAAAAAGACAAACACTTAAAAACCACCAGGTACGCCAAAAGGGAGGTTTTATGTAGATGTTCATTTGGGTGATGTTGGCAGAACGGATACCCTCCAGGTTTTCGCAATATACTTTGAAAACAAATTTGCCGGCAGGCATTTGTGAGTAGTTAACATACATTGATTTGTCAGCCTTTATCCATTCCTTATCCAGGCCTTCCATTTTATAATAGTAAGCCAGTTTATCCCGCTGCATAAAACTGAGCGATGCAAAATAAATACTGATTGAGTTTTGATCATTCTTTAGTTTGATCTGGGGTAAATGCAGCAGTGAATCTACCGGCTGGTACTCATTAAATAATTTAAAATCGGTAATGGTTACATCCGGCGGGGCTTGTGTGTTGGAAAATACACCGGGATGGAACATAATCATTGCATTACTTCCCCCAAACATGATGTAGCCTTCCCTGCACTGGTAATCTGCCATACCTGTTTTTTCGCCTAACACTATTCCATCCCGTCTTCCGTAAGAAGTAATCCGGTGGTTGGAAGGGTTGTACCTGCACAATCCATTAGCGGTAATGATCCAGAGAAAACCATTTTTATCCATCCGCAGCCTTTTAACGCTGTTGGAAGGCAGTCCATCTGCGTATGTAAGCTGCCTTACTGTACCGGTGTATTTATTGATGAAATTTAACGCGCCGGCACCGTAAACAATCATACTGTCGTTCAACTCTTCAATATCACTGCCGGTATTGGAATACAGGCTGTTTTTACCGGTGCCTGCTGTAAAATGATGAATAGTGTTACCTGTTTCTGCATTGATTGCGTACAAACCCTTTTCATGTGTTGCCACCCACAACACTCCCCTGTTATCGATCAATACTTTATAGATGATGGTATTAAAATTTTGCCGTTCGGCAAATTGTTCACCGTCCCATTTGATGAGCTTGCCCGCCTGGGTACCAAACCACATATTGCCTTTGTCATCTTCCGCAATATAGCGGATCGTACTTCCATTAAACTCCGGTGGCATCAGGTATTGGGTTGAATGTTGTGCCGGATCATGTACCAGTAAAATTCCGCCGTTGCAACCTATCCATATTTTACCGGTTGCCGACTGCCTGCACATGCTCCAGGTAAGTTTTATGTCATCTTTTTTACCAGCCGGCCAATCATCGGGCGGAGGGGTTTTAAATAAATAGTTGTCTGTTTTTTTAAGGAACCTATTCAACGACTTTACGCCCTGCCCCCAGGAAGCAAACCAAAAATCGCCGCTGGGCAATTCTAAGATGTCTGTTATTTCTGTGGGGCTTTTTTTATTATCGAATAAAATATTGATAACGGAGAAAGTTCCGGTTACGGCCGATGTAAAATACAGCCCGTTGTTGGTGGCGATCCATATACTGCCATCTTTATCATCCATTACCTGGAATATATTTTCATAGGTAATGCCTATCTGCCCAACCTCTATATCGCTGCTGATATAGTTAAATTGCTGCCGGTTCTTATCATAATTGAACAATACACCGGAACCAAACACCCAGATGTCGCCAATCCTGGTTTCATAAAAATTATGATACTCCACATAGCCAACCGGCCCCCGGTTAATCCCCGCTGTATCCTTGTGTAAATAGTTTGCTCCAGAACTGTCGAGGCAATATTTTTGCTGTGCCCGGTTGTTCCATTTAGGCCAGCCTATTATCCATATCCTCCTCTTTTTATCGATGAACAGGCTGGCTATGCCATCCTGCACCCTTTCATTTTCCAGCACGGCCATTTCTTTTGGATTAAAATCCCTGTACCATGTTTGCCTGCTTGCCCTGTCGTACACACAGAGGCCGCTATCCGTGGAAAACCACACCTGCTTTTTTATCACATCTTCAAAAGCATTTTTTACTCCTTCCTCCCAGCCCCGGGGCAAATGAAAAGGATTATCATCAATAAGCGCATTTTGCTTTTTATCATAGCGGAATATGCCGCTTTTCATTACATTCAGGTATATTTCTCCGGTCTCATCTTTCCATGCATTAAATTCCGCTCTTGCAGCTATTTCCCTTTTTGTTTTTAGCGATACTTTTTTATAAATAAACTTTACGGGATCAAACATGCCAAACTCCCTGGGATTGGGCATCACTAAAAAAAGCCGGTTACTGTCTGCCGGTATTATTTGGGCAACCGCGGTATACGGAAGCGGATCGCTGCCTGGTTTATCTGTACCAAACTGGATAAACTTACTGCCGTCAAATCGTTGTAACCCATTGGCGGTACCCACCCAGATAAAACCTTTGCTATCCTGGTAAATACTCTGCACCATATTACTGGCAAGGCCAATACCATCCTCCGTACTGATACGGTTAAACGCAAAACCCTGCTGGGTATACACCGCCCTGCCGAAGCCTGTAATTAATATAATGAGAAGTAGTTGTTTCATGCTGGATGCACAAATCTATATAAATGCCGAAGCAAACTATACAATTTTAAGGTGAAACCACATCTTTATGTGGTGCATTTTTTAACAGGTGGCTCCATTAACGCTGATGAATGGTTTGCAGGATATATAAACAGTTGCTTGTGTTAAATGCCCGTCAATAAAGGGTTCCCCGTCATCCCAATTTCACATACTCATGCTATTGAAAAACATTTTCAAACAAAACATCTTTGCACAGTTAAAAAAAATAACTAACCGTTGTTATGGCAACAATAAACAAAAAGTCATGAAAAAAATTATTGCGATGGCAGCCGCCATCCTGCTCACAACAGGCATCACCGCTTTTGCAGCAGAAAAAAAACTGGATAAGCAATTGAGTCACAAAACAAATTATCAACTCTCCTTCAGCCGCATGGAAGTGGAAAACGACATTGACATCCTGCTGGTGGAAAACCCGGAAAAATCCCTTGAGTTTACAGGGGCCGATGCAGACATTGCAAAAGTAGACTGGAAGATTAAAAATGGTGTACAGCAAATCAGGAGCAAAAAAGGTTCTTTAAAAGGCAAAGTAAAAATCACCATTCATGTAAGTAGTTTAAAAGAAATTGTTATTAAGGGCGAGTCTCAAGTGAGGTCGGATGGTGAATTGAATTCTGCATTATTAAACATTTTCCTGGACGGCGAAAGCTTTGTTTCCATACATAACATCGGCGGTATAAATGTAGTGAGTGAAGTTGGAACCGAACTGGATGTACACAAGGCAGTGGGAAATGTAAGGATAGGATAAAAATCAGCGCATGTTTTGGTAAGCAATAAGGGCCACGCAGTGATGTGTGGCTCCTTTTTCACTTCTTACATCTATTTAAAAAGAATACATAACACCGAATGTAAACTGTATGTAATCCAATACAGCTTTAGGTCGGCATAATGCCATCTAAGATTTACACGTAGTCCGTCGGACTACTTACTAAATCAAGATGGTTTAAAACAGCATAACAATGATGACCAGATTTTTCCTGTTCATGGACAAAGTATTTCTCCTGCTCATTGCAATGGAAGGGGAAGAACTTTAAAAAGAAATGTACAAAAAAAAGCTTCTGAAAAAATCAGAAGCCGTTGCGGTATTAAATAAAAAGTTCTTTAAAATTTACACATCAATCTTTGCATACTTAGCATGCGTTTCGATGAACTCCCTTCTCGGAGGTACTTCATCTCCCATCAGCATACTGAATACCCTGTCTGCTTCCGCAGCACTTTCAATGGTTACCTGCTTTAGTGTACGGGTGGCCGGGTTCATAGTGGTTTCCCATAATTGTTCCGCATTCATTTCGCCTAAACCTTTATACCGTTGTATGGTTACGCTGTCATCTTTGCCCTGTCCAAATAAGGTGACCAGATTTTTACGTTCCTCATCTGTCCAGGCATAATCCTGTTCTTTTCCTTTTTTTACAAGATATAGTGGTGGTTGCGCTATGTACACAAATCCCTGTTCTACCAATGCCCTCATGTAGCGGAAAATAAAAGTCAGGATCAGGGTGGCGATATGGCTTCCATCCACATCCGCATCCGTCATAATAATGAGTTTGTGATACCGTAATTTAGAAGTATCCAGTGCTTTGGGGTCTTCGGGCGTACCTATCTTTACACCTAATGCAGTGAACATGTTTCTTATTTCCTCATTGTCGTAAATCTTATGCTCCATTGCTTTCTCCACGTTCAGAATCTTACCCCGCAAAGGAAGAATCGCCTGGTAACTTCTGTCTCTGCCCTGTTTGGCAGTTCCACCCGCCGAATCCCCTTCCACCAGGTACAGCTCACAATGGTGTGGATCTTTATCACTGCAATCAGCCAGTTTACCCGGCAATCCTCCACCAGTTAGCACACTTTTACGCTGCACCATATCACGGGCTTTTTTGGCTGCCGCCCTGGCCTGTGCTGCCAGTATCACTTTCTGTATGATCGTCTTGGCATCTCTCGGGTTTTCTTCCAGGTAAGCAACCAGCACCCTGCTAAGTGTACTGTCTACCACACCCATTACTTCATTGTTACCCAACTTAGTTTTGGTTTGTCCTTCAAACTGGGGCTCAGGTACTTTTACAGATATAATGGCACTTAAACCTTCCCTGAAATCATCTCCTTCAATATCCACCTTTGCTTTTTCAAACATGCCTTCTTTTTCGCCGTAGCTTTTAAACACCCGGGTGATAGAACGGCGAAAGCCGGCAACATGTGTACCGCCTTCAATGGTATTGATATTATTTACATAGCTGAATAAATGCTCCTGGTAACCGGTGTTGTAGATCATGGCTACTTCTACTGTAACATTGCTGGCCTCGTCCCGGCCATCACAATAGATCACCGTGGGCAACAGGGGGTTCCTGTTGGCATTCTTGTCCAGCATTTCTACAAATTCTACAATACCGCCTTCACTGTAAAAAGTTTTGGTATAAGTTTTTCCATCATCATCTGTCTCCCTCAGGTCGTGGATGATGATATTTATTTTACGGTTCAGGAAGGAAAGTTCCCTTAAACGGCCTTCTAATATTTCCCTGTTGTAAACTCCGGAAGAAAATATGGAAAGGTCGGGCCAAAACTGAACAGTGGTTCCATGTTTGTCAGACGGACCAATCTCCCTAACAGGATATTGCGGTATGCCGGTGGCATATTCCTGCTCAAAAGATTTTCCATCCCGGTCTACCACCACGTGCAGTTTACTGCTGAGGGCATTTACACAACTAACTCCCACACCATGTAAGCCTCCGGATACCTTGTAAGAATCTTTGTCGAACTTTCCGCCGGCATGTAATACCGTCATTACCACTTCCAGTGCACTGCGGTTTTCTTTGGTGTGCATACCGGTGGGTATGCCACGGCCATCATCCACCACGGTGATTGAATTATCTTCATTGATCGTTACGGTAATGTTCTTACAATAACCAGCCAATGCCTCGTCAATGGAGTTATCTACTACCTCATATACCAAATGATGCAGCCCTTTTACGCCGATGTCACCAATGTACATCGCCGGACGCTTTCTAACTGCTTCTAAACCTTCTAAAACCTGGATACTATCGGCACCATAACCATTCACAGCGGGAGCTGCTACTTCTTCAATTGCTATACTCATAATTGTGGGCAAATTCTCTTTAAAATTTTCAAAACCTGTATTCCGGCAAATATAAGGTAATTAAAGGGTTTGGGGCATTTTAAGCCGGATTAAAATGACTGTTTTTTTTACAAAGATTTCCACAATAAAACAGTCATAATCCGGTAAAACTTTTCCCCCGCATTTCACGTTGCCGGATTTATGGGTAAGTTGCCTTATATTTGCATCGAAGTTTATCAATGAATCAAGCTACCGACATATCAGAAGTGAGCCAAAAGCAAGCCATGGTTTTTAACGAACTGGACATTTTGCAGGATATTGAACGTGCCGTTCCCGGTTCGGTTCACTATACCATCAGGCGGTACCAAAAGATCAGTAGCTGGAATATGGATGACACGGGGATGCTGTTGTACCATTATGAAAAAAACAACCCCACAGCCAATTATCTTGAATTAAGGTTTTGTGTAAGTGGCAATGTGTATTGCCGTCAAAAACAAACAGAATGCGATTTCTGTAAGTTCAATGCCTCCAAAACCTGCGTGGAAAAAGTAGAAAGTGTAGATGTGCTGAGTTTTAGCTTTAAGCCTTCCTACCTTACCCAGTTTGTAAAAGGCAAAAAACAGCGTAACGTAACCGATGAGGTGCTTGCTTTTACCCATACCAGTTCCTTTTCAAAATTACTTCCGCTCTGTGGAAAAACCAGGATGGCCATAGAAGCATTGCTGAACCATACTTATACCGGAACATTAGAGAATATTTTCATCAATGCCCAGACGCAAATACTACTGTTGTACAGCATGGATTGCATGATCGGTGATAAGGAAGAGGAAGTATTTACCTGCAAATTCCTGGCAAATGAAGCGGACAGGGAAAAGATCATCAAAGCCAGGGAGGTATTGCTGCAACACATTGGCGAACCGCTCACCATTAAAGAACTGAGCAGGAAAGTAGCTATCAACGAATGTTACCTAAAAAAAGGCTTCAAAGAGTTATTCGGCACCACCATTTTCGACTTTTACCAAAGCCAGCGGATGGAGCATGCTAAATACCTTTTGTATGACAAAGGGCTCAGCGTTACCGAAGTTTCTTCATTGCTTGGCTATTCTTCCATCTCCCACTTTAGTACCGCCTTTAAAAAGCACACCGGCATCAAGCCCTGTGAGTTGCTTTTACGTTAATTGCTGATTCTCAATTCATTTTAAGTAGTAGAAATACCAGTTATTTTTTTCTGAAGCTGATAACAGAAATTATTGCCTTCCAGCAAACATTAAAAAATCATTATCTTCGCCCATTAACTATCTCACTCAATAATTTATGGTTAAAGAGAGGATATATCATACCATTTTGAACCGTTTTAAACCAAAAAATTTCAATGGGACCAGACATAATTTCCATCATCGTTGGTGCAGCAGCCTTAGTAATTGGCGTTGTACTGGGTAAATTCATTTTTGCCAAAAACACGAAACAGCAGGTTGAAGAAGCAGAATTACATGCCAAAACAATTTTAAAAGAAGCAGAATTAAGAGCCGAAACGCTTAAAAAAGAAAAAGAACTGGAAGCCAAAGAGAAGTTTGTGCAGATGAAATCTTCGCATGACAAAGACGTAATGCAACGCAATCAGAAAATTATAGATTCTGAAAACAAGATTAAACAGAAAGAACAGAGCATTAATCAAAAAGAAGCCAACCTGGACAAACAGGTAAAAGAAAACGATGCAATTAAAGAAACCCTGAACCGCCAGATTGAAGTGGTGAATACCAAGCGCACCGAACTGGAAAAACACCAGGAAGAGCATATCCGAAGGCTTGAAAAAGTGGCCGGCTTGTCTGCTGAAGATGCTAAAGCCCAATTAATTGAAGGTTTGAAGCAGGAGGCTCATACAAAAGCAATCGGCATTCAGCAGGAAATTATTGAAGAAGCTAAATTAAAGGCAAATAAAGAGGCCCGTAAAATTGTAATACAAACGATACAGCGCACTGCAGCAGAACAGGCCATTGAAAATTCTATCACCGTTTTCAACTTAGAGAGTGACGAAATAAAAGGTTCTATCATTGGCCGCGAAGGAAGGAATATCAGGGCTATTGAAGCTGCTACCGGTGTGGATTTGATTGTTGATGACACGCCGGAAGCAATCGTATTATCATCTTTTGACCCTTTACGCCGTGAAATAGCCAGGTTATCTTTACAAAGACTGGTGGCTGATGGCCGTATTCACCCTGCCCGTATTGAGGAAGTGGTGGAAAAAACAAAACGCCAACTGGACGACCAGGTAATGGAAATTGGCGAACGTACCGCGATGGAACTGGGTGTACATGGCTTGCATAAAGAACTGATCAGGATGGTGGGTCGCATGCGCTTCCGTTCTTCTTACGGGCAGAACCTATTGATGCACAGCCGTGAAACGGCCAACCTCTGCGCCATCATGGCTGCAGAACTGGGCATGAACCCTAAACTGGCAAAGCGTGCCGGCCTTTTACACGATATTGGAAAGGTTCCGGATGAAGAAACTGAATTAAGCCATGCACTTTTAGGTGCCAAGCTGGCCGAAAAATACGGTGAAAACCCAGCAGTGGTGAATGCCATCGGTGCCCACCATGATGAAATGGAAATGCAATATGTTATTTCCCCTATCGTACAGGCTTGTGATGCTATCAGCGGTGCCAGGCCGGGTGCAAGGCGGGAGATCATGCAGCAATATATCCAGCGTATCAAAGACCTTGAAAATCTTGCACAGGCATACCAGGGCGTAGAAAAAGCGTATGCGATACAGGCTGGAAGAGAACTTCGGGTAATAGTGGAAGCAGATAAGGTGAGTGATGCCGACAGCGACAAACTAAGTTTTGAAATAGCTCAGAAAATACAGACCGAAATGACTTTCCCCGGCCAGATAAAAGTGACGGTGATCAGGGAGAAAAGGGCTGTAAATATTGCCCGTTAAAAAAACTTTCCATTTTAAAGTTGGAACTTAGAACTTTTTGTTTACTTTTGCCGTCCGAAAATTTAAGATTATGAACGCAGTAGATTTTGTACACGAACAACTAACAGCTAAACCAGCTTTACCTTCTTTTAAAGCAGGTGACAACATAACTGTAAACTATAAAATTGTGGAAGGCGCTAAAGAGCGTATCCAAAGCTTTAAAGGCGATGTTATCAAACGCCAGGGTACAGGTTCTACTGCAACTTTTACTGTTCGCAAGATCAGTGACAGTATTGGTGTGGAGCGTTTGTTCCCTTTTTATTCTCCTAATATTGAAAGTATTGTACTGAATAAAGTGGGTAAAGTACGCCGGGCTAAATTATTCTACCTGAGAGAAAGAAGTGGTAAAAGTGCCCGCATCCAGGAAAAAAGGATGGCCGTTGCCCTTAAGAAAAAGAAATAAGCGGTTTGTTAAAAATATTAAAAGCGGAAATCAATTGATTTCCGCTTTTTTTGCGTTTTGGACATCGTTGGAGAAAAAATTGGAATAATTATTGCCATCATTGGGCTAATCCGTTTAGTTTACTACCTGTTTTATAACATTCTTAACCCCTAATCGTACTACTATGAAAAAAATCATCACTTCGGCAACCATTATTTTTTTAGCTATTTTATTGCTGGCTTCCTGCTCAAGGGGTATTACCACTTATGAAGCTGCTAACGGCAAGGCTAAATGTGGCAGATATATCAGGTAGCAGCAGATTGGCAATTAACATTTGGGCAACTTATTTATATCTTAATTAGGGGCTTATTTAGTTGATAATTGAATTATCTTTGCCAGACAAACTTATTATTATGACATTTTCATCCTTATCAATATTTCTTTTTGGAATGCCCGGCGGATCCGAATGGATTTTTATTATCCTGGCAATTGTATTATTGTTTGGTGGCAAAAAGATACCAGAATTAATGAAAGGAATTGGTAAAGGAATGCGTGAGTTCAAAGATGCAAAAGACAACGTGAAAACTGAAATAGAGGAAGGCATGAAAGAGAAAGATAAAGACGAAGAGCTGAGGCAACTAAGGCAGCAGCTACAGCAAAAACAGGCGCAGGAATTACCAAAATAATTTCTCACAGTCATAACAATTTCCGGCTGAAGTGGATGATATTTTTATCACTCACTCCAGCCGGTTTTATACATACTATTCTCAATTACTTTATTTTGTTCAACAGCATCAGCGAATATCAACAACAATTGACCGCAGGTAAAATTACTTGTGTAGAAGCAGTTAATTATTTTCTTGATAACATACATGCAAAGGAAAGACTGAATGCGTTTACTGAAGTATATGCTGCAGAAGCCCTGGAAAAAGCCGCTTTGCTGGATGCCGAAAGAATTGCGGGAGGTAAACCCGGCAAAATGCATGGGGTGATGGTGGCTATCAAAGATGTGATTTGTTACAAGGATCATAAGGTAACGGCGGCATCAAAAATACTGGAAGGTTTTGAATCAGTCTACAATGCTACTGCAGTACAAAAATTACTGGATGCGGAAGCCATCATCATCGGCAGTTGCAATTGCGATGAATTTGCAATGGGCAGCACCAATGAAAACTCTGTTTACGGCCGGGTACTGAATGCAATAGATGAAAACAAAGTTCCCGGTGGTTCTTCCGGCGGCAGTGCGGTTGCAGTGCAGGCTGGTTTATGTATGATCAGTTTAGGAAGTGATACGGGTGGTTCGGTAAGGCAGCCCGCGGATTTTTGTGGTATTGTGGGTTTAAAACCTTCTTATGGACGGATATCGCGATACGGGTTGATTGCATATGCCTCTTCATTTGACCAGATAGGGATTTTTGCAAATAATGTAGGAGATGTAGCAGTTGCATTAGAAGTGATTGCCGGGGCTGATGAATATGACAGTACGGTTTCTCAATCAGCCGTTCCTTTGTACAGCAATACCACCGATTTAAAAAAAGACGAAACTAAAAAATACCGCATTGCTTATTTTGAAGAAGCAATCGGTCATCCTTCTTTAGATAAAGAGATAGCAACGTCCATAAAAAATTATATTACACAATTACAACATGAAGGACATATTGTGGAACCCGTTCATTTTGATTTACTCGACCACATTGTTCCTGCGTATTATGTGCTCACGACCGCTGAAGCAAGTTCTAATCTCAGCAGGTTTGACGGTATCCGGTATGGGCATAAAACAACAGCGCCGTTTGCCGATCTCACCGAATTTTATAAGCTCAACCGCAGCGAAGGTTTTGGTAAAGAAGTGCAGCGAAGAATAATGCTGGGTACCTTTGTATTGAGCGCCGGGTATTATGATGCATATTTTACAAAAGCCCAGCAGGTGCGCCGGTTGCTGGTGAACAAGGTGAATGCAATTTTTAAGCAGTATGACGCTATCATTTTACCCACCTCTCCTACTACCGCTTTTAACATTGGAGAAAAAACAGATGACCCGATAGCGATGTACCTTGCGGATATATATACTGTATTTGCCAATTTAACCGGACTGCCCGGGATATCGCTTCCATTGTTCAAACACAGTAATGGTATGCCCTTTGGCCTGCAGGTGATGACAAATAAATTAATGGAAGTATCTTTGCTGCAGCTTTCGGCCCTATTGATGCAGCAAAACAAAACGTTATAGTGCCATTGTAAAATGAAAAAGATTTTATCTACCTATATTTCTATCCTGATGCTTGCCGGCACTGCCTCAGCGAAGAATTATCCTTTTGACCGATACCATCTCTTTTCACAAACAGCAACTGATACCATTCCCGGAGACATTACTACCGACGATGCAGCAATTGACGCAGTTATTAAATCAAGAACAGCGCCCAAAAAAGAAAAAGTTCAATATGTAAGCCAGGTTACCAAATACGGTTTCAAAAATCTTTTTTCAAACTACGCCTACAATTCATCGCAACCCTATACCGCCCAGATTAACCCCAATGCGGAAATCTATATCAGTGACTACATGAAGGGACATTCAAAATATTTACTGAAAATGAAAGGCTGGGGGCAGCCCTATTTTAACCTGATAGAAAACGTACTGGTGCAATATGGTTTGCCAAGGGAGTTAAAATACATTGCTGTAATTGAATCCAATTTAAACCCGGCAGTTACCAGCATCAAAGGAGCCGGCGGCCCCTGGCAGTTTATGCCTTACACAGCAAAAGAGTATGGCCTTGCTGTAAACGGCTATATCGATGAAAGAAGGGATTACCACAAAAGCAGTCACGCCGCAGCAAGATACCTGCTTTCCCTTTACCGGCAACTGCACGACTGGCTATTGGTGATGGCTGCCTACAATGGCGGACCCGGCAGGGTGTATAGCGCCATGAAAAAAAGTGGCAGCAAAAATTTTTGGGACCTGCAGTATCATTTGCCTGAAGAATCAAGGACTTATGTAAAACGTTTTATAGCCACTCATTATATAATGGAAGGTGGCGGAGGGGTAACAACCACTGGTGGAAATTCACGCTACGGCACCAACGGGTTGGGAAATGCTGAAATAATAAAACAAGCCTGCTTAACAGATGCAGAACTGGTAGATGTTGAAATGCTGCCGGTATCCGGCAAATTCAATTCGGTGGTGATTGCAAAAAACCTTTCGATGAACATTGCTTCTTTTAATCACTATAACCCTGATTTTGATGCCGTGCTTTCATCTTCCGGCGATTATGAAATGAGGCTCCCACCCGAAAAAATGCAACTGTTTGTGGCCAATAAATATACCATCTTAAATGAGTGTGTGCAGTTACTGCTGGGAGGCGCAGTTGTTCCGGTAAACCGAACCAATTATCCTGTAAAAACAAGTAAAAGGGTAAAGAAATAGCAGGTTATTTGTAAATTCTTTCAAAAGCATCTTTGTATTTTTCCAATATCACTTTTCGTTTCAGCTTCAACGTTGGTGTTAATTCACCGCTTTCAATGGTCCATTCATTTGGCAGCAATTCAAAACGTTTTACCTGTTCTACCTGGTTGAAAAATTTATTGAAACTGTCAATCAGTTCCCGGAACAGGCTCAGTACGTCCGGATTGTTCACTGCATCTTCATTGGTAACAAAGGGAATATTTTTTTGACGCATCCATTCCTTCAGGTTGGGTATACTGGGCACAATCAGTGCCCCTACAAATTTTTGCTCTGCCCCCACAATCATCATCTGTTCTACAAATGGGGATTCTTTCATTTTATTTTCTATCGGCTGGGGTGCCACATATTTGCCCCCGCTTGTTTTAAACAATTCCTTTTTGCGGTCGGTTATTTTTAAGAATTTACCCTCCTCAAAGATGCCGATATCCCCGGTGTGTAACCATCCGTCAATGATTGTCTCAGCAGTGAGCTCCGGTCTTTTATAATAACCCATCATTACGCTGGGACCTTTCACACATATTTCACCATCTGCTTCCAGCTTTACCTCCTGGCCCTGTATTACCGGGCCCACCGATCCAAATTTTGTACCGCCGTCATATTTACAATTTACGCTTATTACAGGGCTGTTTTCCGTTGGCCCATATCCTTCATAAATTGGGATTTTTGCTGCCGAGAAAATCCTGATCAACCTTACCTGGCAGGCAGCGCCGCCGGTGATGATCAGTTCTATATTGTTGCCTAATCCTTCCCGCCACTTGCTGAATACTATTTTATTGGCAATGGCCAATTGTGCATTGTACCAGATACCCTTCGTCTTCTGAACATCATATTCGTTACCCAGTGCCACGGACCAGTCAAACAGTTTACGTTTTACACCCGTAAGTTCAGCACCTTTTGACATAATTTTTTCATATACTTTTTCCAGCAACCTCGGTACAGTACAGAAGAGATTAGGTTTTACTTCTTTTAAATTTTCGGCAATGGTTTCTAAACTCTCCGCATAATAAATTGAGATGCCGCTGTTGATATAGATATAAGAAACCATTCTTTCAAAAATATGATTGAGGGGCAAAAAACTCAGTGACCTTGCGGTTACCTTTTCTTCAAAAGGAAAACTTTTTACAGAATTCAGTACATTGCTTACCACATTGCGGTGGCTAAGCATCACCCCTTTAGGAAAACCAGTGGTGCCTGAAGTATAGATAATGGTGGCGCAATGTTCGGCCCTGATGCCGTCCCTTACCGCTGCTAATTTTTCAACATATTCAGCAGTGGCTTGTTCCAAAATTTGTTTCCAGTAGATAGCCCCTGGCAGTTCATCAAAAGAATACATGTTTTCCAGGGTAGGCACCCGATGTTTAATACTGTCTACTTTTGCCAAAATATCATCGCCGCTTACAAAAGCCAGTTTTACCGTTGCATCATTAAAGATAAATTCCAGCTCATTGACATTCGTAGTTGGATAGATCGGGCAAAGTAAAGCTCCAATCTGCTGACAAGCCATATCCAGTATCAGCCACTCAGGCCTGTTTTTGCTGATGAGGGCAATTTTATCCTGTTGCTCTACTGTCATATCATGGCCGCCAACCCCTAAAGCCAGCAAACCTGCGCTCAGTCGATCAACCAGGTCTTTTACCTCCTGTGTACTGTAAGGCTGCCATTGGCCATTCACTTTTCCTGCAAGCATATCTGCTTTGGGAAATTTATCCAGCTGGTATTGCAGAAAATCAAATATTCTTGAAGTGTCATTCATATTAGCAAGCATTCAATTTAAAAAATGGGTTGGCTGTTTCAGGTTCTCATTTCTTTAAACCTGGCAAAATAAACCATGTAAGCATTGACTAAGATAAATAAAAAAAGCCATCCTGTTGAAGGAAAAGGCTTTGCCGGCTTTTTATGTTGGTTTCAAAGCTGCCGGTATCATTTGTAATACTGGCCCGATGGTATTTTAAATACCCTCCCCCTTTGAAACCGGGTAAACTCATTGTATTCTGCACTATGTGCCGTGGTCCAGTTTTGATAAGCCGCTAAATTTTGTACGGATCCAAAAAGCCATTGGTTGTAGGCTTCAAACAGCCCATCCTTCAGCAACTGCCGGTGCAGTTCAAATAATTTAAACGGCATTTTATTGGCATAACTGTTATACCACTCCAGAATAAAACGGCTCCGGATCATGATCAGTGCCTCTGTATTGATGCCGGAGGAAGCGACAACGCTTTGTTTATTCATGGTGGCAATAAAAGCATCGGTAAACTTATTCTTTTCATCGGCTGGCACAGACAACTTAGCATCGGCAAATAGTTTTTTATAACCATCCAGTATGATCGATTTAATTTCCGGTGTACGGTTGCTGAATGATTCCATGTTGATAAAAATTTCGCCATACAGGATGCTCCATATTTTATCAGGGGTAGAAAAATAAAATTTACAGGCATTATAATAATTCCTGGAAAAACCCGGGTCGATCTCTATCCCTTTTTCCCATTGTTTGATGGCGAAATTATCCTGCTGTGCCCACAGTAATTCGCCCAGTTCATTATACATAGCACCACTTTCAGGAAATCGCTTTATCCCCTTCCGGTATAATTTATCTGCTTCTTTTACCAGTTCCAGTTGCTTGTAAATATTGCCTGCTATCTGGTAGCACTGGTCGTCTGCATCTTCCCTGTCCAGCAAGGGCTTTATTATCTCCAATGCTTTTGTATTATCCCTTTGCAGATAGTAGGAAAGGGAGAGGTCTTTTGCGATATCCAGGTTTTGCGGTTCCATTTGGATGGCACGGTTCAGAACCAATACTGCATTGGCATAATCGGCCTGCTGCATAAATGAGCGGGCAGTTTCCTGCAATTCTTTCGCGGATTGAGCAAATATTACACTGCTAAAAACAAACAGGCAAAGTAGAATTAGGTAAACATGTTTTTTCATCCGGGTAAAGATAATACCAATTCGATTTGAAAAGTACAGCGCAGGTGACTTTGAAAATTAGAATCGGTAGTGCCGAACAGGAAGGATACAGACCTGTTTAAGTGCTATACAGTAAAAAAAAGAGCTGCCATTAAACATCTCTTTTGATACAAATAAAATGATTCACAACCTCTTTAATCATTAATTAAATGTGTTAGGAGTCCGTCTCTCAGCTTGGGTTCAAACCAGGTACTTTTGGGAGGCATCACATTTCCACTGTCGGCAATATCAAATAACTGTTGTATGCTTACCGGGTAAAGGCTGAAAGCAACTGCCATTTCTCCGCTGTCTACCCGCTTCTCCAGTTCTGCCAGGCCTCTTATTCCACCAACAAAATCAATCCGTTTATCGGTACGCTGGTCTTTAATGCCAAGCACCGGATCTAACACATTATCCTGCAAAATGGTCACATCCAAAATACCAATGGGATCAGTTGAATAGGTGCCCTCTTTTGTCTGCAGTTTGTACCATTGCTTTTTGATGTACAGGCCAAACTCATGTAACTGCGATGGAGACACTGCAGTGCCGGATTTTTCTACTGTAAATTTTACTGATAATTGTTCCAGCAATTCATCTGCATTTAACCCGTTCAGGTCCTTTACCAGCCGGTTGTAATCCATAATTCGCAACTGGTTAGATGGGAAAAGTGTGGTGAGGAAAATATCAGCACCTGCGGGCGCTTTTTTACCCAATGCCTTTCGCACTTTAGCAGCAGAAGCCGCCCGGTGATGGCCATCGGCAATGTAAGTGGCAGGTACCAGTTTATTGAACAGCTCCGTAATTTTATCGCTGACCTTACTGTCATTAATTATCCAGATGGTGTGCTGCACTTTATCATCGGCCACCAGGTCGTACACCGGGTTTTTTTCTTTTTTCCATTTAGCCACAAGGGTATCTATTTCATCTACATTTCTGTATGCCAAAAAAACATTCCCTGTTTGTGCTCCCGTTGTTTTGATATGATTGATCCTGTCCTGTTCTTTTTCAGGTCGGGTAAACTCATGCTTTTTTATCAAGTCGTTTTCATAATCATCCACACTGCTGCCACATACCAATCCGGTTTGGCTTACCCCATTCATCACCAATTGATAAATATAGTAGCAGGGTTTACTTTCCCGGAATAATACATTGCGGCTGATGAAAGCATCCAGGTTTTCTTTGGCAGTTTCATACACTTTTTTAGAGTGAATATCTGTATCCTCCGGCAGGTCTATTTCGCTTTTGGTGATATGCAAAAAACTAAAGGGATTACCCTGCGCTTCTATTTTCGCCTCTTTGCTGTTGAGTACATCATAGGGGGGAGATGCCACTTTTTTGGCATGTTGTGCTTCGGGCCTCAGTGCTTTAAAGGGATATATTGTGACCATTAATGTTGCTTTATCGGGAGGGTAAAAATAACGTAAAAAAAATTAAGGATTCAGTTGTGCAAAACTTTTCATAGTCTGCACCAGCACTTCCACACTGGTCAATGGTAAAGCATTGTACAGCGAAGCCCTGAAGCCACCAACCAGCCGGTGGCCTTTAATACCAACGATATTTTGTTGCTTTGCAAAAGTTAAAAAACGTTCTTCCAGTGCGGCATCGTTCATTACAAAACATACGTTCATTTTACTTCTGTCTTCTTTTGCTACGGTGCCGGCGAAAAAGGGATTGTTATCAATTTCGCTGTACAACGAAGCCGCTTTTTCTTCATTCAGTTTTTCGATACCTGCCACGCCGCCTTTTGCCTTTAACCACCTGAGCGTAAGCATACAAACGTACACAGCAAATACAGGCGGCGTATTTAACATACTGCCTTCTTTGATATGATTGCGGTAATCCATGATGGTAGGAATGGGACGCTTTATTTTGCCCAGGATATTTTTGTTTACCACCAGTAAATTTACACCGGCTGGACCCATATTTTTTTGCGCCCCGGCATAGATCAGATCAAACGCATTAAAATCAATTACCCGGCTGAAAATATCACTGCTCATATCCCCCACCAGCGGAATGCTTACGGATGGAATTTTTTGCCACTGGCTGCCATAAATCGTATTGTTGGTAGTGATGTGAAAATAGTTGGCATCATTGGGCACCGCAAAATCTTTCGGTATAATGGTATAGTTGCTTTCTTTGCCTGTGCATACCACAACTACATTGCCAAACAACTTTGCTTCCCTGATGGCTTTTTGGCCCCATACACCCGTATCAGCATAAGCGGCTGTTTCCTTTGCATCCAGTAAATTCATCGGCACCTGCATAAACTGCGTACTGGCACCGCCATGCAGAAACAACACCTCGTGACTATCCTCCAGTTGCATCAATTCTTTCACCAAAGCCCTGGCCTCATCCATGATAGCCTGGAAAGTGGGGGTACGGTGGCCAATTTCTAAAATAGATAAACCAGTGTTATTGTAGTTAAGTACCGCTTCGGAAGCCTGCTGAAAAACTTCTTTGGGTAAAATGGAAGGGCCTGCATTGAAATTATGAACCACCTGAAACAAGTATTAGTTGAAAAAAAATGAATTGCAAAAGTAGCTTTTTGAAAGATAATGAGTAGAAGTATTTTATACAACCAGGCAATTTTTAGTATCACAATCTATGTCGTTTAGTTAAGGTTGGTGGCGACACCAACCTTGGCCGTCAGCCGTGGCGGGTGTCGCCACCCGCCACTTGAGATTTAACTAACTAAACGACATTGGTATCACAATACTATTTTCTTTACCCCGTCAAAAACACTTTTCCAGAGAAAATTAAAAAACGATTTTTGTGTATCCCGCTTAAAATCAATGGTCCCTGTATGTGTTTTATTATTTCTCGGATTATTGTTCTTTATCAGTGTGTTGGCAAAAAATGTACCGAGGCCCTTTTTCTTTAACTCATCATCACTCATTTTAAGTACGGTTACCGTAAGGTCATTGTATAATAAAGTTGCTGTACCGTCTCCTTTGTAATTGCCTCCTTTTAGTACAAATACCAGTTTTTTTATTTCCCCCGTTTTTACTGAAAGCATCGCAAGTGGTTCCGTTACCTGGTTCAAAACGGCAGCATCCATTGGTCCAATTTGCCCGGTTACAGTAAACGTTGAATCGGATGTGCCTAAAGGCAATACCCATTCGGTGGTAACATTTGCTGTGCCTAAAAAAAGCGAGCGGGCTTTTAACCGCAGTTTTGAATCTGCCTGTATTCTTTCCGGTATATTTGTAACGTTACTGAGTACCCCATTTATACGGGTAAAGTTCGGCTCGCCCTGCAGCTCAGATTTTTTGGCCTTCTCTTTATAAAAAACAGCACCATTATTTACCACTATTTTTTTTATATAAATTTTAAACGGCATTTTTACTAATGACTGGTGCGGATATTTACCCACTTTACTTTCTAAACCGGGCTTCAACGTGCGGTCATTGAATATTTTCAACAGCGGTTGCAAAGAAGCCCTTTCCATTTCAAGTATATTATCGCCGATCAACTTTTTAAAATTTACACCGCTTAAATGAATATTAGTAAACTTCAGGTCATAGCGGTCTTTCTGAAACGCACTCCTTCTCATAAACGCTGCTTCTGTTACTAAGGGTTGCAGTAATACCTGCTTCACTTTTACAGTTCCATTTTTATTATTCACCCGCATATCTGCAGCGCTGAATTCATATAGTTTGTCCCTGGTTACCAAAGAAAATTTTCCTGCAGACAATTCCCACTCCGCATTACTCACCAGTTCGTTTAGTGTATTGCCTTCGGTTGATCCTGCAATTCCGATGGCAGAAAATGTTACATCATTTATAATGAATGGCGGTTCATTTGGTTTTAGGGGATCAATCAAAATTATTTTGGTTTTATTTAACCGGATACCGCCAATTTTTGCTTCATCAATCAGGTCGTTGGAAAGTTCCACAGTTTCGCCGCCGGATTGTTTCTTTTTCTTTTTTTTGTAGATGGTTACGAGGCCGCCATCACAGCTTACCAGGCCGGCTTTCAACTGCTGCTTTACAATGAATGCGTCGGTGTCTAAATTGTTCACCTGCACATTTTTCACATCCACAACGGGGGTGGTATTGCCTTTTCTATACTGCTGAATTGCATCGATATGTAATATTTTTCCCCGTGCATCATACAGCAGTTGACTGACATTGATACGGGTGCCGTTTTTAGCTTCCGGCAACTGGATATTTTCAACGGTAACTTTTACATCCTTAATAAAATAGCTGATGATATGCTCATAGTTCCTGGTACTGTCTACCAGAAAATTGTTAAGCGTAATATTAATTTTTTCCAGGGTGGTTAAAGCCTTTCCTTTTTTGTCGGTTATCAAAACGGTTCCATCTACCACCTGTATGGTACCGGCATGAATGCTGTTAAATTTACCCAAAATTTTTTGATATAATTCCAGTGTATCCCTGTAAGTAAAAGGCGTTGGTTTATCTTCTCCTGTGTTAATTATTTGAATCACTGGTTTATCCAGTATGATACTTCTGGCCGCGATATTCTTTTGCAGCATGCCAACCATATCCACTCCACTCGCGCTTACTTTATCGACACTCACAAAATACAGGGCATTGGGCAGGCTGTCTGTACTTTTCAATATCTCTTTTTGCGCACTGTCCGACTGCAGCCTTACTTTGTAAAATACAGCATTGCCATTCAATTCATCTATTTGCGAACTGTCGTAATGAATAAAATAAAGGTCTTCCGTTTTTTTCTCTACTGTATTTTCGATCGCATTTTTTATGATCCCCTTTTTATTCATTTGCCAATAGGCATATCCTGCTATTGCAGCCACCACTATAATGCCAATTAGTATCTTAAAAATCAATTTCATTTTGATGCATAATTTTTAATAAAACATACCCGGTTCCGTTATCCCAGCACAATGCAGCTTCATTTTGGATGCTGCTTCAAAGCAATTACTTCAACCAGTACACAATGTCTCCTTATAGCCCTTACGATAAATTAGTAAGGCATTTTTTAATATCTGCCCCTTTCCCGAGCACGTCTTTAAACAGGTCGCCGATTTTTTTAACTCGTTTTGGAACAGTAGTAATGGTAAAATCACCAGGATGTAAACCTGGCTTAACTTCTTTCCATAACAAAGGGGTAGACACTGTGGCCCCGATATGCGGCCGTAAACTGTAAGCTGCTGCAATGGTTTGCCCTCTCCTGTTTTGAAGATAATCTAAGTAAATATTCTGATTCCCACGCTTTTTTAAATTCCGCTCCATACTGGTAAACCCGGGCAATTGTTCGTTTACGAGCATGCACAGAAATTGGGCAAAATTCCTTACTTGTTCATACAAATATTTACCCCGCATGGGCACAAAAATATGAAGCCCCGTGGCACCGGAGGTTTTACAAAAACTTGCTGCACCGGCCTTATCCAATATCGTTTTAAAAGCATTGGCTGTTTCAATAACCTGCTCAAAACTGTTTTTTTCAGCCGGATCAATATCGATGATCATATAGTCTGGCTTATCCAGGTTGTTGATGGTGGAATTCCAGGGATTAATTTCTATACAGCCAAGGTTATTGAGATAAGCCAGCGTTGCCTTGTCATTGCAAATGATATAGTCAATTTCTCTATTGGCAGATTCAGAAAAGACAGGAAAGCTTTTTACAAAAGCAGGTGCGGCCTCTCCGGCATCTTTGTGAAAAAAACCTTTATCATGAATACCAGTTGGATTGCGCTTTAAAGATTCTGGCCGGTTGTTTAAATAGGGCAAAATATAATCGCTCATTTGCTGATAATAATCAATCACCATTCCTTTAGAGACGTTATCTTCGGGGAAATATATTTTATCCCGGTTGGTAAGTTTTACTTTTATTTTTCCAATCAGCAGTTCCCGATCAGTTTCTCCTGCATCGTTTTTCGAAGTGGCTGTTTTTTTTGCAGGTTTTTTTATTGTAGCCATCACAACATCTTTAATTGTTTTATCTTCTCTCATCCGCAAAAAAACAGGATGACGCATTTTACCATCATTGGTCCACTCCGTAAATTTTATTTCACCTACATATGTTGGCTTTACCCAGGTAACCGGCATATTTGTTTTTACAATTTCGCTAAAAGGAGAAGTTTTTGTAACGAGTGGCTTCAGTTTTTCGTACACTTCTTTGAGCCCGTTATCGCTAAAGCCAGAACCGGTATGTCCTGCATATAGCAGGCCATGATTGCTTTTTACCGCTAAAACCAACGCACCGAAATATTTTCTTGAGCCGGTTGGTTGGGTAAAACCAACTATTACCACTTCTTCAGATTTATGGTGCTTAATTTTCAGCCACTCGCCGTTTCTTGCACCGGTATGGTATTCACTACTGATTTTTTTGGCCATGATACCCTCCAGGTTGCTGCTTTTAGCCGCAGCAAAAAAACGTACTCCTTTTGCTACAATATGGTCGGAGTATCTTATCACCGGGTTTTTCTGAATGACCTTTTTAACCAGTTCCTTCCTGTCGGTAAGCGGAAGGCCGGTAGTATCCTGGCCATTCAGAGAAAGTATATCAAATACATAATAGCAAATGGGAAATTGTGTGTTGTCTTCGTAATGCTGCAGTTTCTGGAAATCAGATTTGCCATCTTCGTTCAGAATGACAATTTCTCCATCCAACACAACATCCTGTTTTATTTTTTTAAGCGCATTGTACACAACCGGGTACGAAGCATTAAAACTATTTCCGTTCCGGGAATACAACTCAACTACTCCATCTTTTATCTCGCTGATGGCCCGGTATCCATCCCACTTTATCTCAAACAACCAGTCCTTATCATCAAATGGAGTATCCGTTTCCTTTGCCAGCATCGGCTTTATAAAACGGGTAAGTTTTTTACGGGCAGTTTTACCTAAGGAATAGAATTTTTTTTTTGAGGCTGCTTGTTTTGCGCCAGCCATTTATTAATAGGTGAATTTGCAGGGGTTTCTTTTTCGCTGTCATAACCATCCACCGCAAATTTATCTCTGTGTTTTATCAGCAACCACGAATTATCCTCTTTTCCTTTTAATTTAACAAGCGCAAATTCCCCTTTTAATTTTTTACCAAACAGGGTAAATTTTAAATTGCCTGTTTTCAACCCTGCTTTTAAGTCTTTTTCTTCTGTTGCTGTTATTTCAATGGATGAATAAGTTCCTTTATCCCAAATCTCTACAATACCTGCACCATAGCCTTCCGGAATAACGCCCTTAAAATCTTTATACGCATACGGATGATCTTCCACCATCATGGCCAGCCGCTTATCCTTAGGATTCATGGAAGGCCCTTTTGGTACTGCCCAGCTTTTTAGTACTCCATCCATTTCCAGCCGTAGATCATAATGCAGGCGGCTCGCTTTATGGCGTTGCACTACAAAAGATAATTTCCCTTTGCTTTTTTGCAACGTCGCCCCCGGCTCCGGTGAGAGCGAAAAATTTCTTTTTTGTGTATAAGTGGAAAGACTCATCAGGAAGCTTTTTTAGTTTTTACTGACAAGCTTGCTTTTAATTGTTCCATCAGGTCTTTTGCTTTGCTATGAACAACTTTCATTGGTGCCACTTCCGATTTTTTTCCCTTGGCTTTTGCCTTTATCAATTTTAATAGCTGTTTGGTATAACTGTCTTTGTACGCAGCAATATTAAATTTACCAGACAATTGGTTGATTAATGAAACTGCCATTTTAAGTTCACTGGGCTTTACAGTTGCTGCATGAAGATCCAGGTCTTTAATGTCCCTGATCTCCTCCGAAAACCGAAGCTGGTTTAAAATTAATACATCGTCGGTAGCCTTCAGTATGGCCAGGTGTTCTTTGTTACGCATCACGAAAGTGGCAATACCTACTTTACCGGTTTTTAGTAACGCCTGTTTTAATAACGCATAAGCCCGCACGCCAGATTTTTCGGGCACCAGGTAATAGGGCGTTTCATAATATATGCTGTTGATCTCATCCTGCTTTACAAAATCGCTTATCTCGATCACTTTAGTTTTTATGGCGCTTGCAGTTTCAAAATCTTTATCATCCAGTACTACATATTTATTGTTGAGCAGGTAGCCTTTTACAATATTACCCCATACTACTTCTTTTCCCGTCTTTTCATTGACACGCAAAAAACGGATGTTTGAGAGATCCTTTTTGTCCAGCATATCCAGGTCTAGTTCGCTGCCCTGTGTTGCGCTGAATAGTTTTACCGGGATGTTAACCAACCCAAAGCCTATTGTACCTGTCCACAATGGTCTCATAAAAGAATATTTATTGTATTGTTTAATTCGACTCCAAAATTTTCATCATAATCTTTTCTTCCGCTGTAAGTCCGGCTTTGATATCATCCACTTCTATTTTATCCAGCTCCAGCAAATATTTTTCGAGCGATTTGTTTTCATACAAGGTCAGTATAGCCGGGTGAACATAGTATTTTTTACAAACGTTCCGGGTATTGCCCAATTGTTTGGCTACCCGGTCTAAGGCTGCTGTCACTTTTTTCTTTGCTTCGGCTGCTGTTTCAAAAAATCCCAATTCTTTAAACGCCAAAAATGCATGGAGTGTTCCCGACCAGGTCCTGAAATCTTTTGCCGTAAAATCTCCCCCACTGATGCTCCTGATATAATCGTTCACCATACCGGAGTCTACCGACTTTCTTTCTTGCACATTGGTATAATACTGAAAAAGCTCTTTCCCCGGAATATCCCTGCAGGCATTAACAATAGCAGATAATTTTTTATTCCGGATGCTGATATCATGCTGCACACCTTTTTTTCCTTTGAAAGAAAAGTTCAGTTCCGTCCCTGCAATGTTCACGTGCTTATCCTTCATGGTGGTTAACCCAAAAGATCCGTATAATTTTTCGTACAGGTAATTGCCCACCCTGATATTTGTTCGTTCCATCAAACTCACTACCGTTGCCAGCACTTTTTCTACAGGTAAGCCCGGCAATGTTAAATCCTTTTCTAACCGCAGCCGGATAGCCGGTATGGCTTTTCCAAACTGGTACAGCCGGAAATATTTTGTATGGTTACGCAGCGAATTCCATAAGGGATGGTACTTGTATTGCTTCCTTTTTTTTACATCCATACCAGTTACCTGCAAATGGCCGTTGGGCAACCCGCAGATCCATACATTTTCCCAGGCCGGAGGGATCACCAGGCTTTTGATTCGTTGCAGGTGCGTTTGATCTTTTACCGGTTTTGTTTCATCAACAATGTAATTAAAACGTTTTCCCTTTTTTATCCGTTTAATCCCAGGTTCCGTATCGTGTACATAAATAAGATGAACGGCCAGTGCACTTTTTTCAGGATCTCCAAGGATACTCCGAATCTTTTTTTTGGGTAATTGTAAAATTGCTTCAGCAATCGCTTCCATGTATGGCTGTTAAGTAGTTTATTAAGCCGGTACTTTTCTTGCTTTTTCCTGGTCCCAAAAACGGTGCTGGGCAACAGCTTTTATAAAATCACCCGGCTTTTTATTGATGATCACTCCCGGGTCTGTGCTATTTTTATCTGCTTTATCAGCCGGGATATTTTTATTTACATAAGTGGCCTTCAGCAGAACGGTACCTTCTGCATCTGCCGCAATTGCTTTACAATGCCGGTATGCTTCATTGATAAAATGAATGACATCCGCTTCTGCCAATAACGCCTGGATGGAAACTTGGCCGCCAGGGATATACACCGCATCAAACAGCACACTGGCCGTGTTGAAAAAGCACTGATCAACATTGATTGTTTTTCCGTTCGCCGTCTTTACCACGCCCGGTTTGGGGGCAATTATCTTTGCCGTAGCTCCGGCTGCCTGCAACGCATTTTTCATCCTGGTAACTGCTGCTTCATCTACCCCGTTTGCCACCAATACAGCTACCTGCCTTGTTTTGACAGAATCTTTAATGGTATTGGCCATACTTAAAGCAGGCGAATTTTTAAGCGCCGGGTTACCCGTAAACGGCTGAAATGCTTTTTCGTTCGCATCGGCAGGCATACTGTGGTTCATTGGATAAACCGGTTTTTTAGGAACCGCCATCCCCAGCCCATCGGCCACCTTTGCTGCCAGTGTTTTATCCACCTGGGTTAGCAACGCTACCATTCTTTCTCTTATCTCCATGGTTTCCACTTTGCTCAACTCAAAACACAGGGCATCCACCACGTGATTTTTTTCCGCTTCGCTCTGGCTGTTGAAAAATAAAGTTGCCTGGCTGAAATGATCGAAGAAACTTTTACTGCGGCCCCTTATTTTTTTTGCGTCTACCCGCTCATTGTACGACACAAATCCACCTTCAGCAGCTTTAGCCTGGAATGGACAACCACCACCCAAACTATTGGGTTGATAACTTACCCTTCCGGTATTAATTGTTTGGCGCATATGCCCATCCCGTTGGTTATTGTGCATGGCATTTACTGACCGGTTGATCGGTATCTCATGAAAATTTGCGCTGCCTAACCGGGACAGTTGCGTATCAGTATAAGAAAATAAACGGCCCTGCAGTAAAGGATCGTTTGTAAAATCTATGCCTGGCACCAGGTGCCCGGGATGAAACGCCACCTGCTCTGTTTCTGCAAAAAAATTATCCGGGTTCCTGTTCAATGTCATCTTCCCAATGATTTTTACCGGAACAATTTCTTCCGGAATTAATTTGGTTGGATCCAGCAAATCAAAATCAAATATATGTTCGTCTTTTTCAGGTACTATCTGCACACCAAATTCCCATTCAGGGAAATTCCCTGCTTCAATGGCTTCCCATAAATCCCTCCTGTGAAAATCACTGTCTTTGCCAGAAATTTTTTGTGCTTCATCCCAGGCCACACTATGGATACCCAGTAAAGGTTTCCAATGGAATTTTACAAACACCGCTTTGCCAGCCTCATTGATAAATCGGAACGTATGTACACCAAAACCCTCCATCATACGCAGGCTCCTGGGTATGGCCCTATCACTCATGGCCCACATGATCATGTGCATGCTTTCGGGCATCAAAGAAATAAAATCCCAAAATGTATCATGGGCAGAAGCTGCCTGCGGCATTTCATTGTTGGGTTCAGGTTTTACAGCATGAATGAGATCAGGAAACTTAACGGCGTCCTGTATAAAAAATACCGGCATGTTATTACCGACCAAATCGTAATTCCCTTCTTCGGTGTAAAACTTTACTGAAAAACCTCTTACATCCCTGGCGAGGTCGGTGGAGCCTCTTGATCCGGCTACCGTACTAAAACGCACGAACAGAGGTGTTACTGATCCTGGCTTTTGAAGAAACCCTGCTTTTGTATACTCACTCATGGATTCATACAATTCAAATACACCGTGAGCAGCCGAACCACGGGCATGCACAATCCGCTCTGGTATTCGCTCATGATCAAAGTGTGTTATTTTTTCCCTTAATATAAAGTCTTCCAGTAAGGTGGCACCTCTTTCACCTGCCTTCAGGGAATTTTGATCATCATTAATTTTCAGTCCCTGGTTGGTTGTTAAAAACTGGTCTTCCGGATCGGAAGTATTTTGTTGGAGGTCGCTGAGCTTAGCGTTACCTGATAGTTTATTTTTTTTAGGCATGATCGCAATTTTAATGATGCTGCAGCAAATTGTTTCGTGCGCCCTAAAATGGCCAACGATTGACCATTCAGGTTAAAGGTATCGGCGCAATAACCGGAAATGGCAAGTACAAAATGAAGAAGGGATAAAATTTCTTATCCCTCAATATGTTAAGATCCCACTATTTTATCCCGTATGGCGGGTATTTTTTTTGTAACAAGTTTGGTAGTAATAGCCTGTAATCCATATCCGATCAATCTTCTGAACAGGCCTGCGGATTTATTGGCAAATATTTTTCTTACCAGGAAGCCGGCACCAATACCAAGAGAAGTATCAATCATATTGTGTTTGAGCCTGGTATTACCGGCAATTTCGGTGAAAGCGCTTTTTACCAATGCCGATGGCTTTAGATCATTCAGTATTTCCTGTGTTTGATCCTTGATACTGGCAAGCTGTGTTGCGTGGAGTGCTTCCAGTTCCAGTATTCTCCGGGTCAGGTCGTTCATGTTGGCGACAGTATTTACCATTATCTGATGATTTTATCAATGAACAAATTACTCAGCGGAACCTGAACCCATGGCTTCCGGTTTACAAAAATCAATAAACCAGCCAGGGCATAAACCCCTCCTATTATGAAAAAACCGTAACTCAAATTGTTTAGTTCACTGCCAATTAAGTAGGCAAATCCAAAACTAACGATCGTAAATGCCACACTACCAAAAACCACCGCCACTATGATAGCCACAAGACTTGACAGTGACGTTGAGATTTTACCTGCAGCTTGCAGCTTTAGTAGTTCAGCTTTTGTTTCTGCAATATCACTTACAGAAGCTACAAGCCTTTCAATCTTATCTTTTGTTGAATACATAATATCAGGTTTAGCCCGGCTGTTTATTTTAAAACCATAAAAAGTTACTTAAGAAAAATTAGCTTTCGCCTCTGCAATACTTGCTTTTGCGTCTGCTTTCATCGTATTTACTTTAGCGTTTGCTTTTTCTTCTAATTTCCATGCCTCTTCCTGTGTATCCGTGTATGCACCCTTGATGTTCTCTATAAAATCGTTGAAAGAGGATTTCAGGGATTCAGTCAGGTCGCCAGCTTTGCCTGTTATCTTCTTTCTTGTTTCTGAACCTTTATCCGGCGCAAATAAAATAGCAGCCAACGCTCCTGCTGCTGCACCGGCTACAAAGCCTAAAACTGTTTTAGTGTTACCCATAAAAAATTGATTTAAAAGATTAAAAAATAAAAGTTAGGTTATAAGATACTCCTATGATGTGCTGCGCTTAAAAAAAAGCGACAATACAAATAAAAGGACGAAAATAAAGAACAATACTTTTGCAATGGATGCTGCACTGGCAGCAATACCACCGAAACCAAATACCGCGGCGATAATGGCGACGACTAAAAATCCTGCTGACCACCGTAACATAATGGGATATTTTAAGGCATAATAAAACTTACATGCTTACAAACAGAATAAAATATTGTGCCATCATAATAAATATCTGTATCCTGACTTTATCAATCGATAATTGTGGATATTTATACCCAGCAGGAGAAAAAAGTAGAACAGCATGTGGCATAATTTTAAATACTTATTAAAAATATTTTGCAGTTCCGTCGTTACTAAAGGGATTTAATAAACAAACAAATGAAAAAAGTTTTTGAAAAAGTTAAAGCTGATAAACGCATCATTATTGGCTACAGTGCTTCCCTTTTCCTGTTGCTGGTAACTTATCTTGTAACATTACTGGCAAACAATAAATTAAAGGTAAAAACAGAATGGGTTGATCATACTCATCATGTAATTTTTCACCTCGAGCTGATGCTGTCTACAGTTAAAGATGCAGAAACAGGGGCAAGGGGTTATGCCCTTACCAGGGATATCAATTTTCTGGATCCATATGTTAACAGTAAAGAAAAAGCGGACTCAATTCAAAACATCCTGGTGCTGCTTTCAAAAGACAATCCGGTGCAACAGGGCAGGCTGGCAGAGCTGCAAGAAATGATAGATAAAAGATTTGAAATATTTAAGGCAGCCATAGACTACTACAAAAATGGAGCAAGCGACAGCACATTTAAGGTAACCGAGGCTCAAATGCAGTCAAAAAGATTAATGAATAAAATAAGGCTGATGGTTTCCATCATGCAAAATGAAGAAAAGCATTTACTTGCCAGGAGGGATTTAGAATTAAAATCAAATTTTTCCCTGATACAAGCCATCACCATCACCTCCCTATTACTTACTTTGTTGCTGGTGATTACCGGTTTTGTTACCTACACGAACGAAAATAAAGCACGGAAAGTAGCCCTTCAAAACATAAAAGAATACCAGGAACAGTTGGGCAAACGCATTGATGAACTAAATAAAGCCAATGCGCAATTGTTACAAATGCACAGTACGGAAAAGTTTGCAGCCACAGGCAGGATAGCCAGGACGATTGCCCATGAGGTAAGGAATCCCTTAACCAATATCGACCTTGCCAGCAGCCAGTTAAAAACCGATATTACTGACCCAGATAAAAACATGCTTTATCTCTTTGACATTATTGACCGCAACAGCAAACGTATTAATAAACTCATTTCAGATCTGCTCAATACCACCAAATTCTCCGAACTCAATTTTACCAGCGTTTCTATTAACGACCTGATGGAAGAAAGCCTGGCCATGGCTAAAGACAGGATCGGCCTGCAGCACGTGATCATTGAAAAAACATACGACGCCACGTGCTGCATACAGGTAGACAAAGAAAAACTAAAAATTGCCTTTTTAAATATTATTATCAATGCCATCGAGGCAATGGAACCGGAAAAAGGCATTTTAAGCATCGTCACTAAAACGGAAGGCGGGCATTGCATCGTTACTATCTCCGACAATGGCACCGGTATGGATGAAGCTGCATTGAGTAAACTATTTGAGCCTTATTTTACCAGTAAACCAAATGGTAACGGCCTGGGATTGGCCAACACCCAGAATATTATATTTAACCATAAGGGCTTTATTACGGTATCCAGCAATGAAGGAAAGGGAACAACATTTAATGTACGGCTTGTAATAGGTTAATGTTCTTTTTTGCAAACATTAATTCGGTAATTGCGGAAGGCTGGGAAAATTTTTCCCCAACTGTGCAAATTTTTCCTAAGCAACATTTCAGCTAAGGATAGAGTTGCGTGATAACATTCTTAATTTCAACAGTTGAAAAAGGCTTTGCAATAAAAACATCTGCCCCTTCTTCCAAAGCTTTTCTTCTGTCATCGGGTGTGTCGTGGGCAGTTACCATCACAATTTTGGTATCGGCATGCTCTCTTTTTACGTAGCGGATAAAATCAATTCCAAATCCATCCGGCAGATGGTTATCAAGAAATAAAAGGTTGGGTTCAATTTTTTTTAGCGTGGACTTTCCTTCGGTAATGGAGTGTACATATTGCACGGTTAAGTCATTATTGCGCAGAATATTACTTAACAAAAAACAAATATCATTTTCATCATCTATGATCAGGGCAGTAAGGGTATTTTGCTTTTCTTCGTCAAATTTCATATAAAGCAGTTTATCAAATTATCAGCCATTTTTTATTTAAACGCATCAGGTTTTATCAGTAATTTAGAGAACGTATAAACGGCGTACGCTATTGCTTTGAGGTCTGGCACTATTTTGTACTACAAATAAAAGGAAAAAAATTTAACATTTTAAACTGTAATTCAGTCGAGCATTTAACATGCCACCCTTTAAAAAGAAAAAATAAATTCAACATGAAAAGAATTCTGATCATTGATGACGACATCGACATGTGCCAGTTGCTGGCAAGGTTCTTACAGCGAAAAGGTTTTGAAACAGATATCGCAACCAGCGGTAATAAAGGTATCGCGAAATTTAAAGAATCAGCATTTGACCTGGTGTTGTGCGATTTCAGGCTCGGGGACAAGGAAGGAGGAGACGTATTAAAAGAGATCAAACAAATAAACCAACATGCGGTCGTGATCATCATTACCGGTTATTCTGATATCAAAATTGCGGTGGAAGTGATGAAGCAGGGTGCTTTTGATTATATCACCAAACCGCTGGTACCTGACGAAGTACTAAACCTTATAAACAGGGCAGTTGGCAACGTCAATACAGAAAAAAATAACTCCGCGTCACCTGTTAGAACAGCAGCAAAAAATATGGTCGCCGACACTGACACACCCGCTCAATTTATGGAGGGTAAGTCCCTGGGTATGCAGGAAGTTTACCAGCACATAAAAACGATCGCACCCACCAATTACAGTGTCATCATTTATGGTGAAAGCGGCACCGGGAAAGAAGTAGTGGCCAAAACAATCCATGCACACAGCGGCAGGAAAAACAAACCATTTGTTGCACTTGATTGCGGCACCCTTTCTAAAGAGTTAGCTGCCAGCGAACTGTTCGGCCACGTAAAAGGCTCCTTCACCGGCGCCCTCAATGAAAAAGAAGGGCTTTTTGAAACAGCCAATGGCGGCACTTTATTTTTAGATGAAGTAGGCAACCTGCCACTGGATGTACAGGTGGCGCTGTTAAGGGTAATCCAGGAAAGGAAATTTAAACGTGTTGGTGGTAATAAAGAATTGAGCGCAGATGTCCGCATCATTGTCGCTTCCAACGAAAATCTGAAGGATGCATATTGTGCAGGTAAATTCAGGGAAGACCTGTATCACCGTTTCAATGAATTTTCTATACATATACCACCATTGAGGGACCGGGGAGAAGATATTCCTGTGTTTGCCAAATTTTTTTTAGAGCAAACAGCGGAAGAACTAAATAAAAAATTAGACGGTTTTGAAGAAGATGTATTGCAGTTGTTCATGGAATATAACTGGCCGGGCAACCTGAGGGAGTTTAGGAATGTGATACGCAGGGCTGGCCTGCTTACTACCGGTGGTCTTATCAGCAAAAATGTATTGCCCTGGGAAATAGTTAGTGGACCGGCTACCCCGGAGTCAACTGCCAACCACGCAACTCCAAGCAATACGCCTCCCCCGGTAGCAGCACTTAAGGATGCCGCCGCCTTCGCAGAATATGAAACCATCATGACGGTGTTGAAGCAGGTAAAATTCAATAAAACAAAAGCTGCTGAAATTTTGAAGATCGACCGGAAAACATTGTACAATAAGATCAAAAATTTTGAAGACAGCAACCTGTAAAACTTTTAATAAACGCACCAATTTTTTATTTTTTTTAAGGCTTCGTCACTGAGGCCTTTTTTCCTGCGTATACGTTTGCTGCTTTCCCGCTCTGTGGAATTAAATGCTCATGGCTTGCTTCATCCCTACGCTAAAGCTGCTGGCATTCCGATTGTTTATATTCTATATCAACACAATTTTTTAACTTAAATAAGATTACAATGAAAAATGCGGAAAAAACAACCAGGAACAGCAATGGTGAAACAGCATCAAAAACAAAAGCTGCTAAACCGGGGCAAGACCAGTTATTCAAATTTTTTGAAGATGGGCTAAAAGATATTTACTGGGCTGAAAAAGCGCTGGTGAAAGCCATTCCAAAAATGATCAAAAACGCTACAGCCAGTGAATTAAAAGATGGGCTTACCAGCCACCTGGAAGAAACAAAAGCCCAGATAACCAGGCTGGAAGAAGTATTTTCGGCTGCTGATTCGAAGCCTGTTGCAAAAAAATGCGAGGCCATGGCCGGGTTAATTAAAGAAGCAGAAGAAATTATGGAAGCATGTGAAAGCGGAGTAATGTGTGATGCAGGAATAATTGCTGCCGCACAAAAAGTGGAGCATTATGAAATTGCTTCTTATGGCACCCTGTCTGCCTATGCAAAGATACTGGGCCTTGAAAAAGCGGCCATTTTGTTGCATGAAACAATGGAAGAAGAGAAAGCCGCAGATGAAAACTTAACAGCCATAACGGCTAACGTAGTGGAATTGGAAATGGCTTAAACTTCTATTAAGTTGGTCTGACATATTAAAGGTTACTTCTATTGATCCGCACTGATATATATTTACAACGGAGCCCTTTTATATTTCAGACTTTTTTTTAACTCCAAAAATTACACTGATGCAGGACAGAACAAATCACATGCAGACACTGAGTTATATCTTAGAAAAACTCCGTGTAAAACGCCAAGACAATGAATTTACCATGGATGGTGAATGTTTCACTACAGCCAACGGCAATAAATATTCCCCTGAACAATTGACCATTATAAAAACCTTCCGTTTTGAAGGCGAGTCTGACCCGTCTGATTCTTCCATACTATACGTAATAGAAGCAGCCGACGGACAGACAGGATACAGCATAGATGCATACGGAGTGTATACCAATCACGACGCTGCCTACGATGACTTTATAAGAAAAATACCCATGATGGACAGGGATGAACAGTTGATCTTTAGCCTGGATTAATTTTTTTAAAGTAAAAAAATGAACCTTAGAGCCGGATACCCATTTTGGTTAATTAAAAGTGGTTTACCTTTTGACTACCCAGCACTTTTACAAAATATAAAAACGGATACCGTGATAATGGGTGGCGGCATATCCGGGGCTTTGGTGGCCTGGCAATTAGCTGTACACGGTATTGATTGTGTAGTGGTAGATGCAAGATCAATTGGCCTGGGAAGCACCTGCGCCAGCACTGCGTTACTACAATACGAAATAGATACACCCTTAACAGAACTGCAGCATAAGGTTGGCCTAAACCAGGCGGTACGGTCTTATCATCTATGCCGGCAAGCCATTCTTGAGTTGGGTGATATCGCCAAAAATATTGGCTTTACTGACTTTGAATATAAACAGAGCCTGTATTATGCTGCATACAAAAAAGACACATCGTTTATAAAGGAAGAATTTGCTATGCGGAAAAAGCATGGCTTTAAAGTGAGTTTGCTGGAAGGAAGTGCAATAGAAAATAATTTTGGATTTTCAGCCCCGGCAGCGATCCTTTCAAAGGATGGCGCCCATACCAATGCTTACCTCTTTGCACATCACTTGTTGCAGGCCAGCAAGAAAAAGGGGGTACAGGTGTACGACAGAACAAATATCACTGGTATTCAGCACCAACAAAAAAAAGTGCTGCTTACCACAGAAACCGGTCATACCCTTACAGCGAAAAGGTTAGTGTATGCCACCGGCTACGAAGCGGTAAACTATATCAGCAAGCCAATAGTTAAACTATCGTCCACGTTTGCCACGATCACCGAACATCTTGAAACAGTGGGCCCATACTGGAATAAAGATGTGCTGATCTGGAATACTGCGGACCCCTACCTGTACATGCGTACCACTAAAGATAACAGGATACTGGTGGGCGGGCGGGATGAAGATTTTTATAATCCCGCCAGGCGCGACAAGCTGGTTGTGCCAAAAGCAAAACAATTAACAGCAGATTTTCAAAAATTGTTCCCTGGTATTCCTTTTAAATCAGAATTTAACTGGGCAGGAACCTTTGGTGCTACGAAAGACGGGCTTCCTTTTATCGGCAAGTATAAGCCGCTGCCAAACAGCTTTTTCGCCCTGGGTTTCGGCGGTAACGGTATCACATTTAGCCAGGTGGCAGCGAATATTATCTGCGATGGCATATTAGGAAAGACCAACAGCGATGCAACCATTTTTTCTTTTGACAGAGTATAAAAATTGCAACATGAAAAAGAATAAACAACAAGCCGCTGGATTTAAAAAAATATTTGACAAACTATCTACGGCAATAACCAAAGCAACGGGTTCGCCTGCTGCCTTCATTATTGCTATGTCGGTCATTATTGTATGGGGAATTACCGGTCCGCTTTTTGAATATTCGGATACCTGGCAATTGGTGATCAATACTGGTACAACCATTATTACTTTTTTAATGGTATTTGTAATTCAGCAGTCGCAGAATAAAGATACTATGGCCATACAGCTTAAATTAAATGAACTCATAGCTTCCAGCGAAAGAGCCAGCAACCGATTAATTGACATTGAAGATCTGACCGAAGACGAATTGAATCTGCTGAAAAAATTTTACATTAAACTTTCTGATTTGGCAGAAAAAGAAAATGATATACATTCAAGCCATTCATTAGATGAAGCTGATATGAGTAATGAACAAAAATCAAACAGTCGAAACAAAACAGCAGCTTATAAAAAACAAATAAAATGAAAAAGCATCTTTTAACCAGTTTCATATTACTATCCTGCCTGTTTACGCTGGGCAGTTGTGAAGCCATTGCCGGTATTTTTAAGGCCGGTTTATGGTCGGGTATTATTTTAGTGGTGATCGTTGTAGCGGTAATTATATTTATCGCCAGCAAATTCACCAACCGGAAATAATTTCGGTAGCTGGTACACGCTATGTGTTGATGACCACAGCCTGTCGTAATGCTGCCGCCTCATATTGTAGCATACATCCTGAGTTGGCCATTACAATGGGAAAGTATTTCTACAATTGCCGTCTTTTGCCCTTGCGTAAAAAGTTGATAATTAGTTGTTATTTCCCCGCCAGGAATGGTATGTAAATTGCCACTCCTTTAAAAATACCAAACGATATGCAAGCCCCCAACATAATTGTAGCTGAAAAGCTAAATCATCTTATTGCCATACTGGATGATGCAAGCGAAGGATACCTAACTGCTGCTAAATACGCCAGGGACAAGGAAATGGAATCACTTTTTGAAAAATTATCTTACCAGCGCAACGAGTTTTTAATGCAGATAAAAAATATTGTTATATCAACCGGTGAAGAAACCTATGCTAAGGGAGGCTTCTTAAGCCTGCTGCACCGCACCTGGAAGGATATGTGTTTTAAATTAAAATCAAGAGATAAGAGCATCGTAAAAACCTGTTGTATCATGGGGGAAAAGTTTGCAGTGAGCTATTACGAAACCATCCTGAACGACCCGCTGATACCGGAGGCAGTTAAATATATTCTTTCAATCCAACTTAACAATATCCACGAATCCATTCACCAGGTAGCAGGTTCGCCCGTAGCAACGGTGTTACCTGAAACAACAGTGGAAACAAGTGCAGCGGCTGTTTCCGATATTGCCGAAAAAAAGATCCTGTTTCTTATTGCCTACCTGCAGCAGGTGGCCATGGATTTTGAAATGATTGCAGATGAAATAGAAGACAAAAGTCTCAGGAACACATTCGTGGCGCTTTCGGAAGAAGACAGGTTATTTGCAGAAGAGCTTCATGCCCAAATCAGGCTTCATGGGTTTAGTATCAACGGTAAACAATTGCCGCTGCAACAGGAATATGCTGATCACAATTACGAGATAGCCGGCACCGTATCAAAAAACAACGAGTTGCTGTACATCTGTGACAAAAGCGAATATCTTTTTTTAAAATTATACACCGACGCTTTAAAGGAATTTCTAAGTTTTAAACACTTATCGGATATCATGGCTTACCAGTATAATAGCATCCGGGCTGGCTTTTTAAAATTGAGGATGCTGCATTCCATCCGGTTCCACCATTAATTGTATAGCGGTATGCAGTTGTTTTGCTCCTAATATCAATTTTTCTATGTTTTCTATATCAATATGTTGAAATGGGATTGCGTAGATTTCAATTTTATTCTTCCTGCCTGCCAATCATCTTTCCACCGCTTTTCCAGGTATCGTTCAGGGTATCAAATTCCTTGAGTTCATTTACTGAAAATTTTTGAACCACTAAACTTTTCAGGTCGGGCTGACCGGCATTTACCCACGCAGTGTACCAAAATGAGGCAATCGACTGGATGGATAAACGCATCCTTCTTTCAATCATCCCGTCCATTTTTTTATTAAAGCTGATGGTAAATGCAGAGGAATACTGGCGAATGACCACACCATTTCTTGTTTCAAAAGAATATTTCTGATCGCTGGGAAATTCTTTGGTGAGTTGCCTTTCAAAATTAAGCACCGAGTCGGATGCTTTGGCGCTTTCCAGCAGCCTCGCCCAGGCATAGTCGAGCGGATCGTTGATGTACTGTGCCTTGCCGATAAAAAAATTAAAATCTTTTTCTGCCAGTAATTCGGGTACGCGGCTTTCCCAAAAACCATGGATGCCCTTTTGATTGGTAAATTGCCCGTTGTGGTTACTGTTGGCGTGTAAGGGTACATGTGAGTCGGCAATATAGTGGCCCAGTTCAGCACTGTTCTTCAATATCCTGCTGAAGTTTTTCTCTTTAAACGCACTGGTAAGCCGTTGCAGCATCGTTTGTATATGCCAGGGTACAATTCCATAGGCCATCAGTGTATCTTCGCCAAACTTAGCTACCGCATCTTTCCATTTGCGTGGCAGGTTGGGATAGGGGTAAGTGCCGTAATGATCAATGTCAAGATAATGCCTTGGCCCCTCTTCCGGCACAGCATAGCGGCGCTTGTCCGGATCTACCGCATGTTCTTCCAGAAATGAAATGTTGGGTTTATACAACACCATCATTTCGGGCGGCAGCAGGAAAACGGAATAATAATTTATTTTTCTATGGGCATAAAATCCCCAGCAAAAACAATCAGAAATGATAAGGAAACTAATAACCAGCAGCAGCAATCGCTTCATGTGAGTAATATTTAATAAAGAAAATTAAAACAAATTAACTGCCGCCAGCAATTTTTTAACACTACAGCCGGAATTTTTTAAATTTTATACTGCCTGATGCTCCTCCACCACGTCCGACACCCCACCACTTACCGCAAATTTCATGGTTTGTGCAGCGCTGATATTTGTAATAGCCCGTACCCGGTTACGGGGAATGATATAGACATTTCCCGCCACTGAATACGCCATCGGCACATACACCGCTACATAATCGTTGAACCCAAACTCATCCATATCCTCATTGGTAATAAAGCCTACCCTCCATACATCGTTGTCGTCAATATTAGCCAGCACATTTTTGGTGAATTTCTTCTTTTCTCCGGCAAAAGCTTCAAAAAAATCTTTCAGCGTGGAATATATAAATTTTATACCGGGTGTTTTTGCCAGCAACTGGTCAAATGCCTCAACCGCCTTACTGAAAATAAACGAAGAAGAAATATACCCGGTAAACAACACCAGGAGGATGACGATTAAAAATCCGAGTCCGGGTATGCTCCTGATATTGCCAGCACTGTCTTCCATAAGGGATGGAAAAATGCTGTGTATGGCATTGGGCAAAATTCCATCGATGAAACTAAAGGCAGCAGCTATTGCCCAAATAGTGATCGTGATGGGTGCCAGTACCAGTATGCCCTGTAAAAAGTATTGAAACAGCTTCTTGTAATTGATAGACGTTTTCATAAAAAAGCATTTTATTATTCAAAGGTAACTGATTAGTAAAAGGATGGGCACTACCAATAAATTGTTATGAATGGTAAATAAATGTGATGGAAACTTTAGTAACAATAAAAGTTTCCTTAGTTTTGTGGCCAATTATGACAGACACAGACACCGCAGACAGAATAAAGCAGAAGGCCCACGACCTGTTGATGCAGTATGGTATCCGGAGTGTGAGCATGGATGACATTGCCGGCTCTTTAGGTATCAGCAAAAAAACTATTTACCAGTATTTTTCCGACAAGGACGATCTGGTGGGAGCCGTTATTACCGATAAAATAAAATACAACCAACACTGTTGCCAGCACGACCGGGCCAAGGCGAGGGACGCCGTACACGAGGTATTCCTGGCGATTGAAATGATGCAGGAAATGTTCCAGAACATGAACCCTTCGGTTATTTACGATATGGAAAAATTTCATCCGAAAGCATTTGCCCACTTTTTACAGCACAAGCACAATTTTTTATATCAAATAATTAAGGAGAACATTCAAAGGGGTATCAGCGAAGGATTGTACCGGCCGGAAATCGATGCAGATATCATAGTAAAACTAAGGCTTGAAAACATGCTGCTGGCTTTTAACCAGCAACTGTTCCCTCAAAACAAATATAGCCTGGTACAGGTTGAAACCCAGGTAACAGAACATTTTTTGTTTGGACTGGCATCCCAAAAAGGACATAAACTTATTTTAAAATATCAACAGGAGCGATTAAAACAGAACAGTAATGACACAAAGAAATAATACCAGCCTAATCACTGCAATCGTAATGCTGCTGACTGCCAACATGGCCAAAGCGCAAACAAAAAATCAGCTTTCACTGCAGCAAACGGTAGATTATGGCATCAAGAACGCCGTTCAGGTAAAGAATGCTTTGCTTGATATAAAAATACAGCATCAAACCAACCGGGAAATAACAGCAGCGGCCCTTCCCCAGTTAAACGGAGGCATCAACAGCACCCATTATTTTAATATCGCCGTGCAAACGTTGCCCAACTTTATTGGTCCCGCCGCTTACCAGGTACTGATAGATGAAGCCGTAAAAAATGGAACCGGCAATACCATCACCAGCCAGCCGGCAGGCGGTTTTGGTAATATCAATGCGCAATTTGGCGTACCGTGGACAGCAAGCGCCGGGCTGGACCTTTCGCAGCTATTATTTGATGGGCAGGTATTTGTGGGGCTGCAGGCAAGAAGTGCGGCTATGGATCTTGCAAGAAAAACCGCTGATGTTACCACCGAACAAATTAAAGCCAACATTCAGAAAATATATTATCAGCTCGTGGTGGGGCAAAAACAACTTGGTAGTATTGAGGCCAACATTGAACGGTTTAATAAACTGTTGCACGACACCAAAGAAATTTATAAGAACGGATTTGCAGAAAAATTAGATGTAGATAAGGTATCCGTGCAGTTGAACAACCTGCAGACAGAGAAAGAGAAAGTGATCAGCCAACTGGATGCCGGTAATTCGGGCCTCAAGTTTTTGATCAATATGCCACAAAAAGACACCCTCGCATTAACGGATACCTTAAGCGATGATGAATTAAAAGCGAATATTTTAGACGCTGCTTACAGCTACAACGACCGCAAGGAAATACAACTGTTAACCGCTGCCAGTAAATTGAGCGGCTTTAATGTAAAGCGCTATCAACTGAGCAGGATACCCACTATTGCTGCATTTGGTTCTTATTCAAAAAATGCCCAGCGCAACCGGTTTGACTTTTTTGGAAGGGGCGACTGGTTTACCACCTCATTTGCTGGTGTAAAAATTTCAGTTCCCATTTTTGATGGTTTTGCAAGGCGGGCCAAGATAGAAAATGCACGGTTGTCGTTGGAAAAAACAAATAACAATTTGCAACAGGCCAAAGAATCTATGGACTACGAAGTATCAGTGGCGAGAACAAAAATGAAAACAGCGATTTTAACTGTCGACAATCAAAAACAGAATATCCAGTTGGCAGAACAGGTATATAATACCACCAAGAAAAAATACGAACAGGGCCTGGGCAGCAACCAGGAAATATATACGGCACAAACAGAACTGAAAGTGGCGCAAAACAACTACTACAGCTCACTGTACGATGCCATTACGGCTAAAATTGATTACCTGAAAGCAACCGGAAAACTATAAACAACCAACACAAAACATCAACAATGAGTAAACCATTCAATAATACAACAATGAAACGGTATTTAGCAACCGGCCTGGCAGCAGTGATCATGTTATCTTCCTGCAGCAGCAGCAGTAAAGACAAGAATGCAGCCATCAATGATAAAAAAGCGGCGCTGGAAAAACTGAAAGGCGAGCAGGGAAAGCTGGACGAAAAGATAAAGACGCTGGAAACGGATCTGAACAAACTTGACCCGGCCAGTTCCAACGCACAAAAAGCAAAATTGGTGGCAGTACAAACATTGGCGCCGTCGGAATTTAGTCATTATATTGATCTGCAGGGAAAGATCGATGCAGAGAATATCAGCTATGTAACTCCCCGCGGACCCGGCGGGCTGGTAAAAGCCATCTATGTAAAACAGGGCGATTTTGTAAAGAAAGGACAACTGCTGATGAAACTGGATGATGCAATAGCACGGCAAAGTGTGGTGGCTGCTAAAGAAGGCATGCAAAGTATCAGGACTCAACTGGCCTATGCAAAAAATATCTACCAGCGGCAACAGAATTTGTGGGAACAGAATATTGGTACCGAAGTACAGGTGATCACCGCCAAAAACAATGTGGCCACTTTAGAAAACCAACTGAAAGCTTCTGAGGAAAATGTAAAAGTGTACCAGGAACAACAGAATACCTCCAATGTACACAGCGATGTAAGCGGCGTGGCAGATGTAGTGAATATTAAAGTAGGTGAAACATTCAGTGCAGCAGGTGCTGCAGGGCTGGGAATTAAGATCGTTAATACCTCACAACTGAAAGTGATTGGCAATATCCCCGAAAATTATTTGGGAAATGTGTCAAAAGGTACCCCGGTAATTGTACAGGTGCCGGATGTAAACAAAACTTTCAATTCTACGCTGAGTTTTGTAGGCGCTTCTATTGATGCACTCACCAGGGGCTTTGTAGCAGAAGCTAAACTTCCCAGTGACGGAGCCCTGAGACCCAACCAGATCGCCTTACTGAAAATTAAAGACTATGCTTCCGCCAATGCAATTGCCATACCGGTAAGCACTTTACAAAATGATGAAAAAGGAAAATTTGTAATGGTAGCCGTTACGGAAAATGGTAAACTGGTAGCCCGTAAACGCCCGGTAAACATTGGTTTTTTAAACAGCGATATGCTGGAAATAAAAACAGGATTAAAGGCAGGTGATGTGCTGATCACGGAAGGTTTCCAGAGTTTGTATGAGGGACAGTTGATTACAACCCAGTAAAACGCAGCATCCTGCCGATAAAAATCGGGACAGGCATAAAGGGGTAAGCGTTCAATTACAAAACTGTTTGCCGGCATGCAACGGGTGGAACTTGTTAATGCTGAAAGAACGGATAGAATATCAAAATTAACTTCTCCCCTTCAGGGGATGGAGGTAAAACAACTTATATGAGTGCATTAGAAAATTTAAAGGAAAAGTTTAAAGAGTTTAAACCTACCACCTGGTCGATCAAAAATAAAACATCCATTTACCTGCTGATGCTGTTTGTATCGCTGGCCGGGATATTTCAATTTGTGACCTTGCCAAAGGAACAGTTTCCTGATATTGTGATACCTACCATTTATGTACAAACGATTTATGTTGGTAATTCTCCAAAAGACATTGAGAACCTGGTAAGCAAGCCGATTGAAAAACAAATCAAGGGGATTACCGGTGCCAAAATAAAAAAAGTTGTCAGCACTTCCCAGCAGGATTTTTCTGCCATACAGGTGGAATTTGAAACAGATGTAAAAACAGATATAGCGCTGCAGAAAGTTAAAGATGCGATTGACAAAGCAAAAAAAGACCTGCCTACAGATTTAACACAGGAGCCCACGGCGTTGGAAGTAAGTTTCAGTGAGCAACCTATCATGTACGTAAACGTTAGTGGCGATTATGATTTGGTTCGGTTAAAAAAATATGCCGATGACCTGAAAGATAAACTGGAAGAACTGTCGCAGATAACCCGTGTTGACCTGGTGGGTGCACCGGAAAGGGAGTTCCAGATAAATGTAGACAATTACCGCATGCAGGCAGCCAATGTAACCTTCGATGACATTGCCAATGCGGTGGCCCGTGAAAATTTAGACATCAGTGGCGGTTTGCTGGATGTGGGCAATATGAAACGGAACCTGCAACTGAAAGGACAGTTTAAAACTGCTTTTGATATTGAAAAAGTATTGGTCCGCAATACAAGCGGGGCGCCGATTTATCTTAAAGACATTGCCAGTATAAGGGACACCATTAAAGAACGGGAAAGCTACGCCAGGCTGAACGGCAAAAAAGTACTTACCCTCAATATCATAAAAAGAGCAGGAGAAAACCTGATTGAGACCAGTGATGGTGTTAAAAAAATTGTGAGTGAATTGCAGGCCACTGTTTTCCCGAAAGACCTTGCCGTGGTAGTTACCGGCGACCTCAGTGTAAAAACACGCACTTCCTTCAACGACCTGGTAAATTCTATTGTGATCGGGTTTATACTGGTACTGATCATCCTGATGTTTTTTATGGGTGTCACCAATGCCTTCTTTGTGGCATTGAGCGTACCGCTGAGTATGTTTGTGGCCTTTATGTTTTTGCCGGCGGCAGATCTCATTGTGGGTTCTCATGTTACACTAAATTTCATCGTTCTTTTTGCCCTCCTGTTTGGCCTTGGGATTATTGTAGATGATGCAATTGTGGTGATAGAAAATACCCACCGTATTTTCATGGATGGTAAAGGAAGCATCTCGTCGGAAAAAAGTGCGATGATGGCTGCGGGGGAAGTATGGTACCCGGTTCTGGCTGGTACGCTCACCACACTGGCACCATTTGTACCGCTGCTTTTCTGGCCGGGCATTATTGGTAAGTTCATGGTGTACCTGCCCACGATGCTGATTTTTACTTTGTCGGCGTCCCTGATAGTAGCTTTTATTATGAACCCTGTTTTTGCGGTTGATTTTATGAACCATGCTGAAGGGGGAAAAGAAAAGAAAACAGCGATTTTTAAAAAACCAATTTTCTGGACCATTGTTGGTTTTGGGATATTGTTCAATGTTATAGGGATGGCAAAGAATGCCGGTATAACGGCTATCGTTACCGGCGACGGCATGGTGGACCCCGGCAGCAGCTATCATTTTTTTGGCAACCTGCTGCTGTTTTTTGCCTTGCTGGTGTTGCTGAACAGTTTTGTACTGGATGGGGCAATTCACAATTTCCAGAACAAGGCACTACCCTGGATCATGAGCCATTACGAAAACCTGTTGCGGTGGGCACTAAAAGGCTGGAGGCCGGTGCACCTGTTATTGGGTACCATTGCATTGTTTTTCTTATCAATTGTATTTTTTGGATGGAGAAACGTACCGGTGGTATTTTTTCCACAGGGTGATCCCAATTACATTTATGTGTATTTAAAATTACCGGTTGGTACCTCTGTAGAATATACTGATTCGATAACACAAGTTTTAGAAACACGGGTAAATAAAGTACTGGGTTTGGAGAACGGTAAAACCAACCCATTGGTAGAAAGCGTTATTACCAATGTGGCCATCGGTGCAAGTGATCCTACCAGTGGCGACCGCAGTACCCGCAGCGAATTGGGGCGGATACAGGTATCTTTTGTAGAATTTGAACACCGGCATGGCCGGGGAACCAAACCTTATCTTGATTCTATCCGGAATGTGTTGAAAGGTATTCCCGGAAGCGAAATTTCGGTAGACCAGGAAAAAGGTGGCCCCCCAACAGATCCTCCCATCAATATAGAAGTAGCAAGCGAAGAGTTTGATGACCTGGTTAAAACTGCTGTCAACCTGAAAAATTACCTCGATTCCATCAACACCCCCGGGGTAGAAGAACTAAAGATGGATGTTGATTTAAAAAACCCCGAGATCACACTGACAGTTGACAGGGAGCGGGCATTGATTGCCGGAGTGAGCAGTGCCCAGATCGGCCAGCAATTGCGGACTGCGTTGTTTGGGCGGGAAGCGTCCAAAATAAAAGAAGGCGAAGACGAATACAAGATCCAGGTACGCAACAGCAAGCAGCAGCGCAACAGCCTGAGCGACCTGCTGAATATGGAAATCGTATTCCGTGATTTTGCCAGCGGCGGCCAGATAAAAAGGGTACCCATCAGCAGTGTAGTAAAGGTTGATCTTACGAGCACGCTGGGAAGTGTAAAAAGAAAGAATCAAAAAAGGGTGATCACCCTGCGCTCGAATGTGCTTACAGGTTATACGCCTACTGCAGTAAATGCAGAAATGACAAAACACATCGCCGGTTTTAAGAAAAGGCCGGAGGGTGTAAATATCAAACAAACCGGCGAAGGAGAGCAACAGGCAGAAACCGGGGCTTTCCTTGGTAAGGCATTGGTAATAGCATTGATATTGATATTATTCATTTTAGTGTTGCAGTTTAACTCCGTGAGTAAATCAGTGATCATCCTCACAGAAATAATATTTAGTGTGATCGGTGTGTTACTCGGGTTTGCTGTTACTAAAATGGAAGTATCGGTAGTAATGACGGGGATCGGTATTGTAGGACTGGCGGGTATTGTGGTAAAAAATGGTATCCTGGTAATTGAGTTTGCGGATGAACTCAGGAGCCGGGGTATGAAAACAAGGGAAGCTGTAATCCAGGCAGGAAAAACCCGTATCATCCCGGTATTACTGACCGCCCTGGCTGCTATCCTGGCACTGATACCCCTGGCCACCGGATTTAATATTGATTTTGTACGATTGTTCTCAGACTTAAACCCACATATCTTCTTTGGTGGTGATAATGCAGTATTCTGGAAACCGCTTAGCTGGACCATTATCTATGGGTTGACATTTGCATTCTTTATGACCCTGGTGATTGTTCCTGCGATGTATTTGATTGCAGAAAGATTAAGAAGGCCCATGCGGAGAATGTTTGGTGGCAAATGGATCAGCATGCTGGGCATCCCGCCACTTACCATTGTTTTTTTACCATTAATGGTAATAGCATGGCTGAGGCACAGGATGGATGTAAGACGCAGAAGGGCCAAATTACAAACAAAGGATGAAACATGGGCCGGTAGCTGGTTCTAAAAACTAAGATGATGAAAGACCCAGGAGGTGCAGGTAATACTGCACCTTTTTTACTGCCCCAAAACGGGAAAGTATTCCATTTTTAAGAAAATTCAGCTCTCTATCAATTTACAAGGTGCTGTTTTTCAATAATTTGCCTATTGGCACGGTATAAGCCACCTGTTATGCAGCAACAGGTCGCCAGGAAATAATTACATCGTTTAAACCAGGGGACAGGGACACAGCCGAACGGTTAGTTGTACACAACGGTAAATTAATTCGGGCTGCATTAAAAAAATGATAGAGATTTGTGGCCGCTTATTTAATTGCCTTCTTACCAGGGCAACCATCAAAGAGGCTCCAATTTAAAATTCATTCGTCCTTTCCCCTGTAAAAGCCAAATTGCGGTAATCTTCCTGTACCCTGAACGCCGGCACGCTGAAATTTTTTAACCAGGCATTCTAAACCCTACGACTATGACCACAGGAAAAATGAAACACATTATTAACATCCCCTTGTTTTTACTGCTTACCACATTAAAAACTACCGCCCAATTTACTGCAGGCATGATTGCCCTGTCGGCCACCAATACCAATGCAGCACCGGTTGACCTGAAAATGCAGGCAGCCATAGCAAATAATACCGGCGAAATAAGCTGGACGGCCTTCCGGCAGGTTAAAGTTCGCCGTTATGAATTGGAAAAAAGTACTGATGGTGAAATCTTTGCTTATGTAACGGCTGTTGCCGGTAATACCAGGGGCAATGTAAATTATACCGTGCAGGACAGGAACCTGGTAGAAAGCGTAAATTATTATCGCCTTAAAATTGTAGCTGCTGATGGCAACTTTCATTACAGCAGAACCGTTGCGCTGGATGCAAACAGCAAACCGGTGGAAATAAAAATATTACCAACACAAATTGATCAGAAATTATTTATCTGGGTGCCTGCCAACACCAGCATCAGCAACGCAAGCATCAGCGATGCTTCAGGCAGAAACATAGTGCAGCATACCCATGTTAATAATACCACTAACCTGGCAGATGTTGAAATCAGCAGGTTGCCTGTGGGATTATATCATATCCAACTGCTTACAAATAAAGGTGAAACAGTGAAGCTGAAATTCAGTAAGGGTAGTTGATAGCATACCGTACATAATAGTATTGAGCCTTGTGACATTATCACGAGGCTTTTTTATGTGTCGTAGGTGATAATAATTATTTTTACAAAAATATATACGCCATGAAGAGCAACCATGAAATTGACTACAAAATTTACGGGGAAGAATTACAATTTGTACAGATTGAACTGGACCCCAACGAAACCGTTATTGGCGAGCCCGGTGGCTTTATGATGATGGACAATGAAATACAAATGCAAACGCTTTTTGGAGATGGCAGCCAGCAAAGCCAAAGTGGTGGGCTGCTGGGCAAACTGTTGACTGCGGGCAAACGCCTGCTGGTGGGAGAAAATTTATTTATGACCGCCTTCACGAACGTAGGCCATGGAAAAAAACAGGTGAGTTTTGCAGCACCGTACACCGGTAAAATAGTTGCGCTGGACCTATCGCTGCACAATGGAAAAATAATTGCCCAAAAGGATGCGTTTTTATGTGCAGCCAAAGGGGTGAGCATTGGTATTGAATTTCAACGCAGGCTCGGCACGGGCATTTTTGGTGGCGAAGGATTTATCATGCAAAAACTGGAAGGCGATGGAATGGCCTTTGTACATGCCGGCGGCTATGTAATAGAAAAGACGTTGCAGCCCGGGGAAATATTGAAAATTGATACCGGTTGTGTAGTGGCTTATTCTGCAGGAGTTGATTTTGATATTGAATTTATCAGGGGAATTAAAAACTGGATGTTTGGAGGGGAAGGTTTGTTCTTTGCAGTATTGCGTGGGCCTGGTAAAGTATGGATACAATCATTGCCTATTAGCCGGCTGGCGGCCAGGCTGCAGCAATATGCTTCCGTTGGTGGCAGAAAAGAAGAAGGAAGTATTTTGGGTGGTTTGGGGAATATACTGGATGGGAGGGAGTAATAAATTCCTCATCTTTTTACCTGCCAGTTCCACGAAAGATTATTAATGCCTGCAAGGGGCGGTGTACTATAATAAATGACAAGGTGATTTGAAGTGGCAGTTACATAACTTACGTTAGCAGCTCGCTGGCTTGTGGCTATTACATTAAAGTAAGACGGAATAGTTGCAAGTCCATGGGGTATGACAAAGATAAGATCGCTGCCATTTGCAGATGTGCTGTAAGTGCCTGTTTTTAATTCACTACCAGCCAGGGTTATCCACTCGGAACCAGTATACCCTTTAAAAGTATTGTCTGTACTGTCAAATAAAATTTGGGCTTTTTCTGGTGCCCTAACTGCTGTTGCAGATGAGGCGGTAGGTATGGTCAGCCCCTGGCTGCTTACCCTGGCTATTATATTTTCACTACCTCTTTCGCCATATACAAATTGAAACTGGTTGCTTGTTGAGGGAAGTCTAAAGCGAAAATCTCCATTGGATTCGCCGGCGAATTTTTCAACTGACAGTTCCCCATAGTTTACATTTCCACCAAGTGGAATGTTGTTTCTTGCAGTAGCCCGCACTCCGCCGTCATCAATATCGGTGCCTACCCACAATACGCCACCCCATCCGTTACCCTTTCCTTCTGCATCATGATAATGTAACCCCTTATGTATAGACCACTCACCCACCCAGCATTCTACCACGCCATTATATTCTATCGCCATCCCATATTGATAAGGTAAAATAAGGAAATCCCGCTGTACACTGGTATTAACCCCTGGTTCATCTACAATATTATTGGGATGGCGTAACCGAAACGTCGGGATATTATTGCCCATGGCCCATGAAACAGGTGTTGTGGTGTAGGGCGAAATACGATCATCGGGTTCACTTTGAGCACTCCTTACAGTTCTGGTTAAGCTAATAAATGCATTATCATCTGAAGGGCCCTTTATCCACAACGTTGAATCAAACCGGGCAGATCCGTTTACTCTTAAACTGGACGAGCCATCTGGTGCTGCATTATTAATCAGCAATGGTGCTGTTGTAGATATTGACCCATTGCCATTAATTGCCAATCTTAATTTTGCATCGGTATAAAAAGACCAGGATGAAGTATCCCGTAAGTAAAACGCGGTTGGTAAACCTTTACTTGTAGTAGTATTAACAGGTTCTATCATTGCCCCCGAATTAAAGGTACTGAAAGGAGAAAACTCAATACCATTCTCACCATCGGAAATACTCACTTTCTTGTCGTTTGTAGTTACCGAGTTAATAAAATTGGCTGTTATGCTAGTAGAAATATGCTGAGTATGGGTAATCAATTTAACGGGCAGCTTTGGGTTAGCATTTATTTCCGCTACCGGGAAGCCGATATTTTCCTTTCTGATAGTAGTATCTTTATCAGCCTTAAATGGATGAACAGCGGCATGCGCATTTCCGGGTAAATTAATGCCTTGAAAAACGGTTTCATAAGCTGTTGGCATCAACAATGAAAACAAATAAGCGTATTTCATAAACCCAGTTCTTTTTAAAGAATTAAAAAATATGACTGGCAAAACAATCCAAATCTACAGTAGAATAGATAATTAAAAAATAAATGGATAATTATAACAGGGTGGGATTAGTTTTCTCAAATGAATATAAGGAGCAGACATCAAATTGTCCGGCGTAAATATCCAACATTTATTTGAAAAAAACAATAGTTTGGAAATTCAAAAAAACGCGATACCAGAAACAGGCAGACCTAATTAAATATATTCAAAAAATTATCCTTATTTGACCGCAGGCTATAGTGTTTGATAATCTTTTTCCTGCCTTCCTTCCCCATGCTTTTCCTCAACTCCGAATCCTTAATCATTGTTTCAATGGCATGGTACCATTCTTCTTCTGTACTGCATAAAAAGCCATTGATCCCATGTTCAATAATCAGTTTATTAACGCCCACTGATGAAGAAACTGCAGGAATTTCCAGTGACAGGTACTGAATTAATTTGAACCCGCATTTCCCTTCACTCCACTCGTCATTGGTAAGCGGCATCAACCCGATTTGGCAGGTAGCAAGTTCTGCTACTTCATTTTGGGCTGTCCACTCTACATATTGAATGTTTTTGAGGTTCAGAATGGGTTTTTGATTACATATAATTTTTATAGCAAAATCATATTTAAGCTGTAAACTGGCCAGCACGGGTTCAAGCATATCCAGGTACTTAAGCGTTGAGAAGCTTCCGGTCCACCCAATAGTTAACCGTTGCACATCATGGTTAGAGATAATATTATGGCGATTGTCTGTGTCTACACAGGTTGGATTGTAAATAACGCTATCGTTATATTTTCTTGCATAATTACACAGGTATTCATTACCACAACTTACCTTATAGGCCCATTTACAAATCTTCTTAATTTTATTTACATTCTTAAGTTGAAGGAAAAGGCTGTTATTCTCGGATATATGAGGCATCCAGATTGCATCATCAAAATCATAGATCACCTTTCTTTTAAAAACTTTGATATACAGCCATTCGAATATGGGTGGACCCAGGGGTGCTGCTTCCCGCTGCAAAAAAATAAAATCGAATTTGCGCATTTTAAAGAGCAGCTCGATCCTGTTTAAATAACCCTTTGCGACGGCCCATGCTTTAGGAAAGAAAAATTTGGGCTGATGGATAATCGCATAACCTTCCTTATCAAGGAATGAACGGGTGGTAATATTAAACCCATTTTCTTCCAAAACATCTTTATACAATTCAAAGCGAAAGCGCTGCCCGGGAGAAACATTTTCAGGATACTGAGCAATAAACAAAATCTCTTTCTTCTTATTTTCCATTAATATATTTCAGCATTTAATAAAACCGGCAAACCTGTAATAATCATATATATCCTGATGTATCTTAAAACCTAGCGTGCCTGACTTCAAATATGAGTATTTGATAAATCGTATATCCTCCAGTAACCAAATCCTTTTCGGGCAAATTATTTTTTAATTAAGATCACTGCTTTAATTGAAAAGTGCGAATGTATAAAAAAAAATCGGCTAATTGACCGTGTTATATGCTTTTCACCTGTTTGTAATTAATAAAAAGTTCTATATGTCTCATTTGTAGATACATTCACCAGAAACATTGCGTATTTCTAAGCTTTAATTAGCCTGATTTATTACTTTTAATAAAATTACCAATGAAGAAGCCGATGCTCACAAAACTCAATGTTACCCCGTTCATAAATCAATTGCTGTATGTGGTTTCAACCGGTAAAAAAGGCCGGGTATCAACTGCGATAATATTTGTATGTCTCTTATTTGCCACCCCGTTTAACAGTTTTGCCCAGAAACCAGTTTTAATAGAGTTTGGATGGTATTACCGCGATGTGGCGCAATTAAGCCAACAACTTGATTCAATGCAGCACACCCCGTTTGACGGAATCAGCTTTTCATTGCAAAGAACAATCATGGAGGCATTTGATACCATAGAAAAAAAAGATGCCTATTTTGAATGCAAAAAACTAAAATCCTTAAAGTGGGGCAAGTACAAGAATAATTTTATCATCTTGAGGGGTTTCAGCAAAACTGGTGGTAACTGGTTTAGTGATAGTGGCTGGAGAACCATTTCGAAAAACATGAATGGGCTTTCAAAAGCGATGCTTACGGGTAAAGTAGAAGGAATTCTGTTTGACCCGGAATACTATTATGAAGATAAATTATACAATCCCTGGACGTACAACAAAAGTCAGTACCCATCGCTGTCGTTTGAAGAGGTTCAAAATAAGGTGAGGGCAAGAGGCACGCAGTTTATTGCTGCCTTACAAAAACACAAAACAGATCTCACATTTCTTTCCATCTGGCTTGCCAGCCTGATTGCTGAAGAAAGAAAATATACTCCGCTGGAGGGTACCCGGCATGCGCTCTTACTTCCATTTATTGAAGGGATATTACTTGGCAAAAACAAGAAAGTGAAAGTGGTAGATGGGAATGAGTATGCTTACTGGAACTACAAACCTTCTCAATTCCTGGAATCAGCCGGCTTTTTAAGAAAAAATATGGTGGATCTAATGAAAACCAAAAAAGCAAAAGCGGCTGTAGCAGATATCGGTATTGCACAATGTGTTTTCTACGACGGCTTACTCGGCAGGGCTCCATCCTTTGAAAAAGGACTGGCCAATAACGTTAAATGGAAGTGGCTGGAAGATAATTTAAAATATGCCTTTGCTGCTAGTGATCATATTGTTTGGTTTTATGCGGAGCGGCTGAACTGGTGGGATGGTTCCGCAAATGATACCCTTCTTAATATGCTGAATGCTGCCAGGCAGGTCTATTCAGTAAAGAAGCCGGCACTTACAAAAGCGAAAAGTACCATAACTGATATGCGTTTTGCCAGTGGAAGTTTTTATGCTAACAATACCAAAACGCCGATGCAGGAAGGCGGTAAAGCGCTTACAATAAAATGGGTGCCCAAAAAAAGAAATTTGGACATGCAGTTTTATGATAAAAAACCATTGCAGGTAGCTGTTTTTGTAAACAACAGGCTTGTAAAAAATATAGAGCCATTGGGGATGAAGCAAAGTATTGTTCTAAAAGAAATGAATATCGTAAATATCACGGTGGTAACGAAATATGAGGAAAAGCTGGAGGCTTCCGCCACGCTTTTCTTGCCTTGATCAGTGCAAACAATTACTGCAGCAGGGGGAAACCAGCATTAAACTGGTAATTAAATATTGCCCTGAAATTATTCACAATGGCCATTGAATCGCTTAGTTGCGTGTAACGGTCAGCTTCCGGAAAATAAAAAGCATTCACCACTTTAAATTTATCTGCATCATTATTCAACTTTACCGGTGAAGAATGTTGACGAATACCATGGTCTGACTGAACCAGTATGATGCAGTTACCCTTTTCAGCCTGCAGGATGTTTTTTACCGTATTTAGTGTTGCATGCTGTGTATAAATTAGCTGATGCAGGTAATTATTCCGGTTAGTAACATAAGCGTAATCGGGCGTTCCTGTAGAATCCATGCACAGCGGCCCATGTGGAGAATTGACATGCATGTATAAAAAACGGGGAGATTCCGGCTTAATCATTGCAATACTATCTGCCAGCCGGAAAGTTGCTTTTACAGCATCTGCATGGTAATTAACCATTTTCTTAAAAAATGTAAACTTATACATTACCCGGAACGCTGTATTTGCCAATATCACATTTACCAGTTCATTTTCAAAGATATTATCCGGGTATGGGTTGTACACTTCATCGGCCGTACACGTTCCATTGTTATTTACAAAAAAGGAAGTGATCATTTTCGTTTTGTAACCCATTTTTTTATAATTATAATTCACTGAATTATTGGTATAATAATCCTGGGTTATCTTTTGGTCGTCTACCGGCACCAGGTTTAATGTAGACGACATAGAGGGAAATGTTTCTCCATAAAGCGTGCGGGCGTTTTTGCACACAAAGAATTGCAACGCTTCCAGTTTATTGTTGAAAGTATTTTTATACCCAAAGTTTTCTTCGAGTGTTGCATCATTTGCACATTCATCCAATAGAATATAATAAACATTCATGCTGGAAGCTGGCATCTTCTCCGCATTGCTGATCGTTTTAACCTGAAGTCCACTAGCTGGATTGTATTTAGGCTTAGCCCCTGCAAAAGAACTTATCACAACGATTATATTAATCAAAAGCAGCACAGTAGCGAATACATTCAGGTAGCCGGTTAGTTTGGATGCTACCGTGGCGGAGAGCTTATATTTTATCCAAAGCAGCACAGCAAATGACATCAACGCCCAGGCGGCAAAACAATATACATCCCTAACATACTCACTGCCAATAAGACGAATGAAGTACTGTATTACAGGAAAAAAATAAAATCCGGAAGCAAGGATAAAACTGGCAAAAATGAATGACTTGATTTTATTTTTAGTAAAAAGCCAGCCAATTGAAAAAGACACAACAGCTATTAATGCAATGTAAATAAAAGGGATTACCAATTGGTAAGGCTTAATGACGGCGTAGTTTTTAAAGCTAACAAGCACCAATGGAAACAGCGCTGCTATTAAAACATGGTATGGTCTCGTTTTTGAAATATCCCTCATTTTATTTTTTTTCAAGCAGGTAAATGGTCCTATGCGTATCCAAAATATCAATTTTTTGAGCAATATGCCAGTTGGCACAAAACACTTGCTCAAAATGTTCCGGCGAATAACCAACCAGGTTATCCTGCCGGTTATTGATCAGGCGCTGCACCTGTGAATCTTGTACCGGTACAAATTCCAGGATCACCAGGTCTGTGTTAGCAGCCAGGTAATTACTTAACATTTCAAAGGAACAATGATGTGTTATAAACAGGTGATGGATCAGCGCCAGGGTCATAATAAGATCAGGTTTACCCCGTTCACTTATTGCAACCCTTTCTTTGCCGGCCCAGCCTATACCAGGACTTGGATTAGTAATATCAAAAAGCAGGGGCAATAATAATGCATCTTTATTTTCTTTCACCTGTAAGTAATTTCGCTCTACCGCCACTGGATCAATGTCGAAACAAACCGTATTGATGCCCTTATCAGAAAATACGCGGCTAAAATATCCTGTGTTGCCTCCGAGATCCCAAACCAAGTTCAATTCCTTTTTAAAAACAAACTGACCCAGGATCTGCTTTTTATGCTGCAGGCTTTTTTCGTCATAATTCGTAGCAGCGTAGTAATTCCCCCACTCCGTTTTAACCGCAGGTAGTTGCAGCCCGTTTACCAGGTCGAATAAATCCTCAAACAATTGCTTTTTTGTAGTAAGTGAAACAGCTTTGATTACTACCTTTTTTTCCTCATTTGAATATTTTGAAAAGTATTTTTCCTGAAGATAGATATGGGTATAAATCGAAGGATTGAAGCGCAGGCGGAAGGGCAGCAACTTCGCTGCGATACTTAAGGGCAAGCCGTCTACATAACTTTTCAACAAATGCTGAAGACCAATGTCGGCATACTTCATTAGTAAAAGGGGGTACAAGAAAATGCTGGCAGAACTGTTTATACGCTATCCAGGGAGCGTTGGCATCTGCTCTTTCAAAAGAAAGCGTATCAATAAAAACTGGTTTCCCTGCTGCAAACTGCACATTATACGCAGACGCATCCTTAAGGCTTAAACCTTGATCAATGATAAAATTCTGGATTTTTAACGTAAGCAGCGCAGCTTCTTTGAGCTGTGAGAAACACCATTTGTATGGATAGGAAATAAAGGGAACTTTCTCAATTTTTAATACTACCGGGTATTCGCTATTCGTGTACCTGCCTGTGTTATCTTCAATGTGTTGAATTAATAATCCTTTATTAAACAATGTTTTATACAACCCCGCCGCTTCAATAAATTGATATGTTGACAGGTAAGAGTTGTGTATTGCCCGGTAAACTCCTTCCTTCTCATAAAAAATAAACCCGGAAGGGTCACGGAACGAACCAGTCTCTTTCAGCATCAATTAAACGTTAATTATATTGTCATCTTTCTTCTTGATAAAGAAGGATTTCAGGTATCGGTATATCCTTTTGGCATAAAACATAATACTTAAAAATCCGGCAGCCAAGGCCTGAAATACCAAACTCCCGGTTCCTGCATCATTGTATAGCAGCATATCATTAATTGATGGTGAAAAAATAACGTAAAATTCAAATTTACTTCATGTTTTAGAACATAACTGTTTTAATGGCCTAAAAAGTACAATTTTATTTACCTTTCTTTGCCGGGGTAACCAATGTAAAATGAAAAACAGCAATCAAATTTTAATTCTCTTAACCGGTACCGTTAATGTCAATAACAAACATTTTACGGTATTGGCTGACTACGAACAACGAAAAAAAAATTATCTAGATACCATTCAGTTTTACCTGGCCCACTATCATTTCCCGATCGTATTTGTAGAGAACTCCGGTGAAGACCTTTCCATGTATTTTACGGAAGCAATCCAAAATAAACGTATCGAAATATTATTTTTTGATGGCAATAATTATCCCGCTGAAATTGGGAAGGGCCTTGGGGAAATGAAATGTATTGAATTTGCTATCAATAATTCGACATTCATTACCAGTGAAAATTTTATTTTTAAGATCACAGGCCGCTATAAAATTGCGAATTTCCCCAGCTTTATTAATATGGTTCTAACGCATCCATCGGTGGAACTGATTGCTGACCTGACAAATAATTTCAGGTTTTCATCGGCTGCAATTTTTGGGTTTAAAGCTTTTTTTGCAAAAAAGTATCTTTTTAAAAACAGGGACCTGATAAATGACAGCAGGGGGTTTTATTTTGAGCATGCGCTTGCGAAAGCAGTGTTAGAAGCTATCGGCGACCAGGTGGATTTCCATATTTTCAAGTATTACCCGAAAATTGAAGCTATTTCTGGTACTACTGGCAAACCGTATAAAAAATCTTTCCTTTATCTTTTGCCCCGCCGCTTCAAATACTGGTTAAGGTACCTGATCGTAATAAGATAAAATTATTTTAGATGCTGGATTTACCCCTGGATAAAATTTCCATTATCATAGTTACATTTAACGCAAAGCAAACTTTACGGCTGGCATTAAAAAGCGTACTAAACCAAAAATATCACAACCTGGAACTTGTTGTAATTGATGGCAAAAGTACCGATGGCACCCTTGATATATTGAAAGCATACGATACCCAAATCACTTACTGGGTAAGTGAACCCGACAGGGGTATTTATGATGCCATGAATAAAGGGATTGCGGCGGCCACGGGCAAATGGCTTTTATTTTTAGGGGCCGACGATGAACTCTGTGAAAATATTTTGACCGAAATTTTTGAAGTGGCACCTGGCAATGCCGTGGACTTACTTTATGGTACTGTAAAAATTGCCGGGTCCTCAAACTTATTAGGTTCCTGTTCCAGTGCTGAACAGATCATTGAGCATAATGTACCCCACCAGGCTATGTTTTATTCCCGTTCATTATTACAGAGATTGAACGGGTACAACCTCCGGTACAAGATTTTGGCAGACTATGATTTAAACCTGCGGATATTTGAAGACCTTAGTATTGAAAAAAAATTCATTGATCATCCAGTTGCTGTTTTTTCATCAAAAGGCATCAGTAACCGAACGATTGACTACACATTTTTCTCTGAAAAACTCTCCTGGTTTACCACAACAAAGGGCCTTTTAAAAACGGACCCAAGGCTTGCCAAATACTATTTTTTTACAGGGGTAGCGCTGATCTTAAAAAAGCAATATAAGGCTGGATTTAAAAAAATACTGCACCCGTTGGTTTACAGTAAGAGAAGATTTTTTTACCTGTTGCTGACCGGCGACTTTTTTTTATCTCTTGCCGGGCTGAGGAAAAAGTACACCTGCTTATAACCAGTTGGCCGCTTCAGCAGTGAGCACCTATTTGAAATGGATAATGCTGTAGGGATTTAATAATTTCCCGTAAAATAAATTGATATACAGGAAAATGGCTGCAATGCCGATAATAAGCACTATGTTGAATTTTTTGAATGGAAAGAACGTGATGCCGCAGGCAATTAAAAATGGAAATACAACGCCATATAACTCAGAAAACCGGTGTGCCACTGATGGGATATCAATCAGCAGGCCATAGGTAAACAATGCGATAATATTACATTTTAGAAACAAGATAAACCCTGGATCTTTTACCTTATACCAGATACCATACAACAATAGATATCCTGTTACCAGCACATTGATGGTATTCAACACATTAAAAAACCTGAAACTCCCCTCTTGCTGGGTGTTGGCAATATCTACATAAGTGGTTAATTTATTGGATATCAAATTCAGATCAAACCCGACCATCATAGATAACAGCGGAACCTTTAACAAGCCGAAAATAATAGAAAGCAAAAACAATCCCACGTAAAAAAATCCATTCAGCCGGTCCTTTCTTACTAATAAAAGCAGGAAATACAAAATGGCAGAATTATGAAAAAGCATTGCCAGCAGGATACAACAAACTGTTTTTATTGTTTTATTTTCCAGGTGAAAATACAGTGCACAAAAAAAGAATGAGCAGGCAAGTCCATTCCTGATCTGTGTCATTTCCTGGATAAAAAAATAATGAGAATAGTATAGTAACAAAACCACGAAAGGATTAAATGAAAGCCGCTTTACTACGAACCCTTTTAAAATAATTGTAAGTGCCGCAAATACCAGCATTACCGCTGCGGCAGCATTGGGTTCAAACAGTTTATGACAGATCAACACTATCCAAACAAACCCAGGTTCATAAAGTGGTAAAAATCCAAGCCCCTCATCCGCATGACCCTTTACGACCGACTGAAAAGTTCCCAGGTATGGCTCATAATCTCTTGAAACAGAAACATCCCTTAACCCGGTAAACAATATCAAAAAAACAAATACAATGATTAAGATAAAATTAATTCTCTGTATAGGTTTTACTTCATACTCTACCGCCAACATTGCCAGGATGATAAAAATTATACAGTATGCATACATTCATTAAGAAATTTTATAAGTAAGCCTGACGGGCAGCGATGGCATTCAATTTTTAAATAAACAGCGATATAATTCCAGGCGATATTTATTTATTGATTTTGTAGATGCGGATCAACCACATGAAAAAGAAAACGATAAATACAGCACCCAATGCAAAGTACAATGCCGTTTTCAACTTGCTGGCCTTTACTTTTTTCAGGGGATAGTCGGCTGCATCAATGATTTGTACCAGCGGGATCTTTTTGAGGTATTGAAACCTGGCTAATTCAAGGTTCTTAAACATTTCTGAATACGCAGCCCCATACACCTGTATATTAGCCTGCTGCTTTTGCACAGGCACCTGTGCTTCTGAAAAGACAGGATTCAGGTTGGCATCTTCAGAAGCTGCTTTGCTGGTGATACTTCCTACCAGGTTGCCTTTCATTAAACCAACCCGTTTTTCTAATATTTCCAGCGTTTCTTTCGTTTTCTTGCTGCATATTTCGATATAAAAACTATCTGCTGCGTGGATGAGTTTATCCGTAAATATTTTGGAAAATTTTTCATTGAAACTTCTTACCCTTATCGAAAAAATATCCAATTTTTTATCCGGCCTGTCGGCTTCAACATAGTTTTTTGCAAAATCCAGGTAGGTATTATACAACACACTGTCCTGGGCATAAGAAAATGTACTTTTAGGCTGACCAGCAATAAAATGGACCGGCTTTTTCTTATTGTCCGGCTTTTTAACTGCAGTGTTTTGAAGAAAATATTCAATGAGCGGATAAGGTTTGTTGTCAAACGTATCAACGGACAGTAATACCGTTTCCAACAACCGCCTGCTTTTTATTATTTCGAGTATATTATCTCCTGAAAACATATCATTTGCCCCGCCAATATTGAACCCAAACTGTGCTGCAAGGCTCATTGCTCCCGACATTCCGCCGTTGTTACCATCCTGGTCAACCACAAACGTGAGGTTACTTTCGTACGCTGCTTTTTGCCAGCTTGCTTTCAAATAACCCGCAACACCTGCGATCATGCCGATAATGGCAAATAGCCACCATTTGGTTAAAACCAATTGCAGGAATTGGGTAATGGAATCCTGCACGAATGTGCTTTCGCGGTGGGCGCCCGGCCCGGAAATATTTTCACTTGAATTAGAAGGCGTGGTCATATTTTATGAATGAACGGCTAAAATATTATTTTCTAAGATTAATGATAACATTGGCGATGATGGCTAAGGACGATAATACGACTGACCATTCCCCGAGAGTGATCTTAGATTTGTTTCTATCCGATTTCTGAGGAACAAAAATTTCTGATCTTGAAACAACTTTCGGGTAAGACCGGAAAAAAAGAAAGCGTTTCACTTTTTTTGCCTTCCCGTCAGGATAGATTACCAATGTCCCGCTCTTACGTGCCTGTTCGGTGTAGCTGCCTGATTTTTGGATATAATATTTTAAATTGGCTCCATCCTTAAAAGGTATGATAGTAGGGAAATACACTTCGCCGCTCACTTTTACAAGATTGGTATTTTGTTCAATCGTTAACACATCGCCATCTTCCAGTAACATATTTTCAGATTCTTTATTTTCACGCAGCGCTTCGGTTAAATCAATGCTGATTCTATCATAATCTTTATATATTTCATTCTTTATTTTTTCTGTGGTATTAATACTATCTGGATTTATATTCAACAGTTTTGAAAATATTTTTTCCCTGTCATCCAAAGACTCGTTCTTCCGGGAGGGGCGCTTGATAACCAAAGCGGTAGTATCTGCATTGGCCCGGAAGCCACCCGCTCTTTTTAAGATATCACTGATCCTGTCACCACTCATCTTAAGGATATACTTGCCAGGGTTAATCACCATGCCCTCCACCACCACTGTGCGCTGATTAGTGTACCCCGATTTCTGCCTTACATTGATCACATCAAAAGGCTTCAACATGATATCCCTGCCATTAATGCTGTCGGCCAAATTGATATTGATAATTTCTGTTTGTAAATGATTCAATTGAGTTAAAATGATGTTACCGATCCGCCGGGCAATTTCAATATTTGTGATATCCCCGCTTTCAGTAGGTCCACCTGCTGTAAGCAATACGTCTTTTAATGTGAGGTTCTCAGCCCATTTGTATTTCCCGGGCCGCTTTACGTTTCCGTCAATACTGATAACAGATTCACTCCTTAAATCAAAAATTGAATAGATCGTGATGCTGTCATTCTTTTTTAATGCTACGATGGTTTTGCCGGTGAGTACCGAGTCAATATCAAATGAAACCTGCGCAGCGGTGTTATTAAAATTTAACCTGCTGATGCTACCCCTTTTACTGTACACATCCTCTTTAACGCCACCTGCTTTTTCTATCAGGCCTTTCAGGGTTAGGTTGCTGCTCAGTTCGTATTCTCCAGGCCTCATCACAGCGCCTGTGATGATAAGCCTGTTCTCAAACCTGTCCAATAACTTTCCCACCATCACAGAGTCGCTCGACTGTGGTTTATAACTGCTAAACCTATCTTTATTAAGGTCAACGATTCTCCTTTCCTTTTCTGTAAGCTGGTAAATTGTAACCGACGCTTTGTAGGCATCGTCGGCAAACCCGCCGGCGTACTGCATTAAATTGGCTAAGGTTTCTGATTCTATCAATTCATATTTTCCCTTGTGCCTTACATTGCCATTCAAAATTACTCTTGTGATATAGTAAGGTATCCTGATAACATCGCCTTCTTTTAGCAACACATTATCCCGCTGATCGCCTTTTAATAAAAAGCCATAGAGGTCAATCGTTCTTTTGAGTTCATTGCCGCGGATCAATTCTATTTTCCGGTAACTGCCTAAGTCTGTTGGGCCACCACATAAATATAAAAGATTGAAAAGTGTGGTAAGCGACGAAACGGTGTAGGTGCCTGGCTTTTTAGCCTCACCTATAACGGTGATCCTTATACTCCTGATCTTTCCCAGCGAAATCTGCACCCTTGTTTTTCCACTGCCAATTGCTTTATAGATGGTAGCTGCCAACTTGGATCTTATTTTAGCGCTGGCCTGCTCAATACTGAGGCCATTTACAAACAGGGGGCCTATCTGCGGCAAGTAGATATTGCCTTCTTCACTTACCGTTACGTTGTATGTTTTTTCACTATATCCAAACACATTAATGATGAGTTCATCATCGGGGCCAAGTATATACCCGGAAGGGGTGGGTATTCTTAAATTGGGCTCAAAGACAAGGCTCTTGGTTGTAAACAATTCCGAACCAAAAACAGATAGATCGCTTTGCACCTCCTCAACAGGTACCACCGCATCTTCAGCGGAGAACCTGTTTTCTCTGGTATTCCTGCTGTCCGCAGGTTCCTTTGCCTTATCGGGTTCTTCGGTACGCTTAGCTGCTGAAAGTGTAGCAAGCCTGTTCATCAGTTTATTTGCTTCTACAGGCGGCAAACCCTTTTCCTGCAACAACCGGTACATATTTTGTTCAGAAATGCCATTCTCCTTCGCCTTTACCAGGTAAGATCTTATCTCATTGTCTGACAAATCATCGATATTTACTGCAGATAAATTTTGTGAAGAGAGCGAATTTTTTTGAGCATAAGCAGGCACAGAAAAAGCCAAAATAAAGAGAGAAATAAGCAAAACACTGTTCTTAAAATTCATAAAAAATATACGATAAGCTGTTACGAAGAATCTTTGAATAATACAATTTTTACAGGTGTAATTACAGGCGATAGGGGTAATTTATTGCAAATTAAAGCAAAAAAAACCAACTATGGCCATAATTAGAGTATGACCATAAGACCCTGCTTCATCTAAAAAACACGAAGGTTTTTATCATAAAGAGAAACAGATCAATAATTTGGGTGCATTTCAAATTGTCGCTCCTGATTCCGGTCGGCGAGGGCACAGACCGGGGCTGAGCCGTGGTTTGTGTCTTCACAAACCACTTGTGGCAGCGACAAATTTGGAATGTACCCAATAATATCATCAATTTTCTTGTTGGCGCATATTTGCTACATTTACATTTTATGCCATTTAATTAACAACTGTTGCTGTGTTGGTTGACGTGCTTTTTTTCCGGTGGTATGTATTTGGTTCATAAATTTTCTTTTTTCAACAATAATATATTTGAACATTCCAGATGGCCGCAAAGCGTTTTTCCAGTATTACCCACCTGCACATTTATGCAATTATAAATACAATCATTACGTACGAATTTAATCAGTCCGAAAAAAAAACACTGCGGCTGCTTGACGTTGGTTGTGGCAATGGCATAATGCTCAGCACCCTTATTAAAGAACTTCCGCTAAAACATCCCGGGATGGATTTTGAATTTTTTGGACTGGATGTAGATGATTCGAATGTGCAGGAAAAAGGTTTTTTTGATAAAACAATTTCTTTACTTACGTCTGCAGCCCCTTCCACCCAGTGGCACGACAAGGTAAAACTGATCAGATCAAATGAAAGCTGGCCTTTCCCAGACAATTATTTTGACCTTATCTTTTCCAATCAAGTAATGGAGCATGTATTTAACCAGGCATTCACCTTAAGTGAAATCGAACGTACCATGCAGCATGACGGATACTCTTTTCACCTCTACCCGTTAAAACACTATTTATATGAAGGGCATTTATTTATTCCCTTTGTACATAAATTTAAGAGCTGGACTGCAACCTACCACTGGATAAAATGGGCCAGTTACGTTGGCATTGGCACGTATAAAATTCATAAAAGAGAAGGCCTTTGCACTTCGGTAAGCCATTATGCAGAGCGGCATGCAGATTATATGGCCTTCCAGGTAAATTACCAAACTGCCCGCCAAATTACCAATACGGCAAAAGCCTGCCGCCTGAAACCGTCGTTTGATTTTTCTTACCTGTATTACAAACAGAAACTATTGACCCTTTTTAATATGAAGCCCGCAGAAGTGTACAGGCAAAAAGACCTGGTGAGTGCAAAAAATAGCTTTTACTTTTTCTTTTTAAAATATGTGAGCGGTATCACACTGGTGCTAAGAAAAAAAGACAGTTATTAAAGCAGGACAATCTTATTTTGCATACCTGATCCTCACCCTGTTCCGGATTTTTTTGAATACTGGGTTTGACAGGACCGGGTACAATAAAAACAAAGACAGGCTCACTACGTTAGATGCAACCAACAATAAAGGTGCGTTTTTAATTACCGTAAGCTGGTTGAGGTAATGATTTAACACTGCGGCACAAAAAATTGCCAGTAGCAACAGGGCAATATTTTTATTGAAAAAAGGCCGGATAGAAAAGCTATTCTGTTTGTGTATGGCTGTAATTACTACGGAAGCCCCTATTGCAGCGGATGCTGACCAGCAAACAACCAAATATTTTCCTCCCAAAAACTCACCAATCAATGGGGTAAAGATCAGTATTATTACAGCAGTGATAATATTATTGATGACATTCCATTTTAAATTACCCGTACCCATATAATAAAAATAGGCCGGGAAACTGATTGCATTAACGAGCAAGCCCAAAGAAACATTGTATAAAATAAAGTTGAAATCACTGTTGGCATGATTTAAAAAAATGGTTGATATTGCATCTGCCATCACTACCGGAGATAGAAATAATATAATGCCGGCTACTAATACCAGCCGGAAATTAGCTTTGTAAAAAGTGATGATACGATTTTGTCTGCCAATGGTATTAAAAACAGTTATTTGGGGAACAATGCTTTGATTGGCAGCAATAATCAGGCTGCGAAATACACTTAAAAGCTTTACACAAAAATCGAACATTGCAGTGTAATTACTGCCGGCATATTTTGTGATCATAGACTTCATGAAAGGATCACTTATTATTTGGGTAACAGACATTACCTGGAAATTAAATCCATACCTGAAAATATTTTTAAAAATGGACGTGCTGAACCCCAATGAAAACCGGTAAGACAGCATTTTCCTTTTTACCCACAGGTAAGCAACTATCAGCAAAAAAATATTTTGTATTAACTGAGCCAAAGGAATACCGGCTATGCCTATTTTTTGGAGTAAAAAATATCCCGTCACAAAAAAAATAACCGATCCGGCTATAGTGATTTTAGCCCTTACATGCATCAGCATTAATCCATCTAAAACTGAAAGATAGGTTGTGGACAGGCCTGAAAAAAAAAAAGAAAGTACCACTAATGGCAACAATTTGTAAGCCTCCCCGATCAAATCTTTTTCAACCGTAAGGGGTATCACAAAACTAAAGATGGCATATGACAATAGACATAATACGGTGGTAAAGCCCAGCACTGAAAGAAAGGTTGTGTTGATAAGGGCACTCAATTTATTTTCATCATGCTGCACCTGGTATTTAGGGATGTGATATAATAGTGCATTGGCAAAACCAAAGCTGCCAAAACCTGCAATGGCATTCACAGAGGAGAGATAAGACCAAAGCCCGGTGGCTTTTAAACCTGCATGCACTACCATTAACTTAAACAACAACAAAGCTGCTGCAGCTATCACAATTGTTTGCAATACAGAAAAAGAGGAATTTTTAAAAAGCTTACTGTCTTTCATTCTATATTCTTCTGCGACCCAATACTACTGATTTAAAATCTGGTAAAAATACCAAATGGAAATTTACTGGACAAATTGACCCTTTATATAAACTAACGGCGCTGTTTATTACGGAGCTTCCTGATTTAATCAACCATCGCATATCTTTACCGCACTTTTTAAAGTGCTGAATTATTAATGAGTACAGTTTAAAACGAATAAACTAACCGATATAAGCGTGTATGGCAGAAGAAATTAAATGTAGTATTTGTGATCATTCGGTCACAATCAAATTTGAAAAATTAGAGGGTTACCAGGAAGGGGAAAACTTTACTATTTATCATTGCCCATCCTGCGATACATCCTTTGCCTGGCCTCATGTGATCAATGAAGAAATTTATGACAACATCTATTCCCAGGTAGATATTGTTCCGGGATATAACAGATATGCCGTTTATGCCCGTAGCATTTCCAGCCAGCAAAACCCGTTAGATTATCTTGCTGATGAAGAAGCAACCTACTTTGCCATTAAAGGTATTTTAGAAGAAAACAGCGATAAAAAAAACAGGATATTAGAAGTAGGTTCGGGGTTAGGGTATCTTACCTACGCCATAAATCAAAAGGGATACAATATAACAGGATTAGATATTTCCTCAGATGCAGTTAAGAAAGCTGAGAAACAATTTGGCAATCACTACATATGCCAGGATGTGTACCACTACGCAATAGATAACCCTCAGAAATTCGACCTGGTTATACTTACTGAAGTGATAGAGCACATCCCTGACCCCAAAGGTTTTTGCAATGCTCTGATCAGCCTCTTAAAAGTTGGCGGCAAACTTGTTATTACTACCCCTAATAAATCAGCCTTCTCACCAGCAGAATTTTGGGAAACTGAATTACCTCCCGTTCATTTAACATGGTTCTCAGAAAGTTCATTTAAGGCAATTGCAGATCAAAAAGGCCTTGGACTTTCATTTTTTGATTTTACAAACTTTAATAAAAAGCATATTGATATCAGCAGGTTTTTCTTTTATAACCGTTTTTATAAAATAAAGAAAAGAGAGCATGTACTTGACAGAAACGGCAAAGTAATAAATCCTGCGCCTTTAAATGACAAAACGGGAACAGGAGAAAAAATCAAGGGTGCATTTAAGAAATTCCTTAAGCCTTTTTTCATCCGATTTTTGACACATACTGAAAACATGAACAGGAATAATGTGCTGTGTGTTATTTTGAAAAAGAAAGAACAATAGCCTTATATGACAACCCACTCATAACTTTCAAAATACTTTCTTTTTGTGCGGAAGATAACCCTTCGGCTATATTTATTTAGCCTCGAATGTTTGGTACCGTTAATTATAAAGGTCAGGGCAGACCTGAATATTATAATACCATACGGCTTGTAACTCTATCTTGTCTATAACGTTATTGATTCAAATGTGATTTTGCCAGACTAAGTGCCATTTGCTACCGTTAATACAGGAATTTGGTTTTACGGACTAGGGGGTCCCGGAGCAGGTTTTTGGGAAAGACAATTTTCGGATGAAGGATCTATAAATGTACAGTGGTTTGGGGCATCTGCAGCTATTAGTGACAATACTTCATCTATTCAAAACACAATTGATTTTGCAAGTAGCTTTGGGTATAACGTGTTTATTCCCAAAGGAAATTACTCAGTTAGCACAATCCTGTTAAAATCTTATGTGCATATATTTGGTGAAGGATATCTAAGTATTTTGCAATTTCGTTTGGATTTAGATCCCAACCCCTTCATTTTTTTTGTAGACACGCAGAGCGGGTCTGTAGCAAATAATATCAAGAATGTGCGAATATCTAACATCAAATTCACGCCCGGCTCGTTTACCACCCTTTCAGAATACAAACATTTTATCTTTGTAAACGGTGTAAGCGATCTAACAATTGAAAGATGTCATTCTCAATTCAGAGGCGACGCCATTTGTATTGGCGCAGGAAATGGGATAACCCCACCAACCCAGCACATAACCCATAACGAAAATATTACAATACGAGATTGTGTTTTCGACGGAGTAACCAAACAAAATAGAAATGCAATTTCTATTTTAGATTGCAAGAATGCATTGATTGAAAACAATTCCTTTATTAATACAACAAGGAGTGACATGCCGGGTGCTATTGATATAGAACCAAATCCTACTCCCAGTGGCACATGTAATGAAATATTAAAGAACATTATTATACAAAACAATTCCTTTTATAATATTGGAGGTATTGCCCCCTTTGTAGTTAAATTACCGGGTTATCCATTTACAATCCCAGCATCAGGTATATATTTTCGAAATAATCGTTTAGAAAATGTAACTGGTGGGGTTAATTTTTGGTATAAATATGTACCTGCAGGAGGCATTGAGGTAAAAAAAAATCTCGCTTTTTATTGAAAATAACGTGATTAAAAATGCTTCCGGAAATGGCTTTGAGTTAATTGGGCCTTGCCAAGCTCTAGTTTCAGGTAATTACATCAACGCACTAAACTCAAATGTAATCGGTTATGATAACCCATCTGATTTTGCGATTGATATGATTCTATCAAACAATTATTTTGATAAATGTGGTTCTACCAGTGGATATGGCTTATTGGTTTTTAACTGCAAAAGGCTGAAGTTTAATACTAATGTTTTTAATGACTGTGGCCCGGTAGCAGGAGGAGGTACTGCTATATTATTTAATGGTGGCACCATTACTGTTCCTTGCAGCAGTGATTATGTTTCTTTTGATCAAAATATTTTTCTTACACCAACAGCAAGAACATCTATTGCCATCCAAAAGGCAACGTATCATAATTTTATCATTCCCAGAAATAATCGTTTTTTTAATAATCAACTCAATGGGTTATCATCAGCTTTTCAATACATTAACGATAACAATTTTGCATTGGCAACTGGTTTAGGCCCAGCTGGCACTTCCGTGACAATAGCGCATGGTTTAGGTAGCATCCCGAGATGGGCCACCGTAACACCACAAAGTAACAATGTTCCCGGCATCAAAAATATCACAGTCGATAGCATCAATATCACAGTGACGTTTACAGCTGCCATAATCGCTCCAGTTAGTTTATGGTGGTCAGTCGAGGTTTAAAAACAGTATTAGAAATCTTACATGCATCGACAATTCTCATGATAATATTTTTTTGCAAAAAAAGCAGGATAGTTTTATCGAATAAGCAGGATGAAATATATAAAAATCTTCCCCAAAAGGTCTTAAACAGTGCCCTGAACTATTTTATGTCGGGATACTTGCAATTAACAAAGCGGTCAAAAAAATAAATCCCATTAAAAATACTTTCTTCATTAGCTTCGTACTGCATTGCTTTTTATTATCAGCCCAACTGAATAACCAGCTTTTTATGTTTGCAGTAGAAACCAACAGCAAAGATGGATTTGACCTGATTGTACTGAAAGATCTTTCCAGTAACAGCTTTATTGAAATCATTCCTGCCTGCGGCGGTATTTTACATTCCTTTTCTGTCTGGCACAATGGCGCTTTTATGAATGTGATAGACAGCTACGAAAGCAAAATTGATTTTGATAACAATGTAACTGCTAAAGGCTTTAAAAGCTGTAAGCTATCTCCCTTTGCCTGCAGGATAAAAAACGGCAGGTATAAATTTGGCGACAGCACCTATACCATCGAAAAGTTTTTCCTGGGTGATAATGCCATACATGGTTTACTATATGATGCTGATTTTGCTGTTACTTATCAATATGCTGATGATGAACATGCCGGCATTGCCATTGAATATAAATACCGCGGTGCTGATAAAGGCTATCCTTTTTATTACGATTGTGTGGTAACCTATCACCTCAAAAAAAACAACGAACTCATTGTTTCCACGGATGTGTTTAACCGGGACGACTGCCTGATACCCATCCAGGACGGCTGGCATCCCTACTTTACTTTTGGCGGCCCGATTGATGAGCTGTTGCTGGAGTTTCAAAGTAAAGAACACCTAACGTTTGATGCAGGGATGATACCCACCGGCCAGATAACCCGGTACGAAGAATTTGGTTCGCTGAAAAAAATAGGGGATACCCGTTTTGATGACTGCTTTACTTTAAACATGGCGGAATGCCAGCCGCTCTGTGTTGTAAGGGATCCGGTACAGAAAATACAGGTGGAAATACGGCCGGATAAAAGTTATCCTTATATTCAATTGTACACGCCGCCCCACCGCCAAAGTATTGCCATAGAAAACTTAAGCGCCCCGCCGGATACGTTTAACAACGGTATCAACTTAATTATTTTACCTCCGGAGGGCAATGCTATTTTTACTACTTCGTATAAAGTGACTGCTGTATGATTGCTTGCGTTCCTTTCCCATTCACTCCACCAATTCTATCGTTGCCGGGTGAAGAAGCAGGAGATAAATAGTATATTTGAGTGGCAAGTTTGATAATGAAAGAAATCGCAAAAAATATTATTTTAACAGAAGAAGATTATGTCAGGTTTGAGCTGGCCTCGGAAACCAGGCACGAATTAATGAATGAAACACTGATTGATATGGCAGGAGACAGCCCAATACATAACTACATTTGTCAAAACTTTTTTTTTCTTTTCAGGCAACTTTTAAAAAATTCTCCCTTCAGTGTTTTTATTGAGGATGTAAAACTCAAGATACCTAACGAGAAAAAATATTTTTACCCTGATATTTTCCTGACCAAAGAAAAAATTCAATCCTTCTAAAGGATATATCCTGCATGATGCTGAATTGATAGTGGAAGTGCTTTCGCCAGGTACCCGTTTATTAGATACGGTAGATAAATTCATTGAATTTAAAAAAATCCCTTCCGGAAAAACAATACGTTCATTGCCTTTGTAAAAATGCGGAAGGCCTGTGGGAGTCGCTGATTTATACAGAATTGCAGGAAAAAATTGAATTGACAGCAATCGAAAATATTTCTTTTGATCTGCAGGCTATTTATCAGCCATAGTATCTTCTATTTCAATCTTGCATAGCAACAACTACACTTTGATATAGATCTTTTTCTTATCCAGCAACCACGCAAAAAACCACATCATCACAATAAAACAAAGTGCATATACCAGCGACCCAATCCTGGGGTCGGCAGGACCAATCAATTTGCAAATATGCTCATAAAACCAGCCAAAAGGGGAAAGGTATTTGGGCTTGCCCGTTTCATCGGTTCCATTGCTAATTCTTATTAAATTAAGCAATCGTGGCAAAGCCCCGCTGAGTACGAAAATAAATAAAGCATTTTTTCCAAACACATCAAAGAAGCGGCTCCAGGCACCAGCCTGTTTTTTAAATTCAATTGCATAGATCATCACACTTAAGATAAGTAAGGCAAGGCCGGTGGTGTAGATGGTGTAACTGCTGGTCCAGATCTTTTTGTTGATCGGGAAAACCATGTCCCATGCAAAGCCGGTAAAGATAAGTACACATGCCGCCACAAATAAACCGTTGAGCATCTCCTGCGTTTTGCCCTGTCCGACCAAGCCATCCCCGTCCGTTCCCGCCCAGGCGGGCGGGCGGGCCTTTTGCAAAATATAGTTGCCGGCCAGGTAGCCAAACACTACCTGTACGATGGCAGCAAATGTGCTCATCAAACCTTCCGGATCAAAGGCTACTCCTTCGCCCTGGTACAAATGTCTTTCACCTAACAGGGCCAGGTCGGCGGCGGTACCAAACCAACCCTGTAAACTAAATGGATCGGAAGGATTACCTGCTATGCACAAAAACCAATACGCCAGTAAAATGAATGCACTCACCACAAAAGCACCCCTTACTTTAAAAAAATGAATGATAACAGCGGCGAAGAAATAACACAGGGCAATGCGCTGCAATACCCCCATGATACGGAGGGTTTCGAATGGCTTTGCAACCATTGCACCGGCTTCATTGTATTTTATAAAAGGAAACCAGTTGAGCAGCACCCCGATGATAAAAATGAGCAGTGTCCGTTTAATCACTTTTTGCCAGAAGGTTTTTTTTTCTTCCAGCCTGGGTATTACAAATGCCATGGCATTGCCCACCGCAAATAAAAAGAAAGGAAATACCAGGTCGGTTGGTGTAACCCCATGCCAGCCTGCATGCTCCAGCGGTGCAAAAATATGGCCCCAGCTACCGGGATTATTTACTAAAATCATCAAAGCCACGGTGGCACCCCGGAAAACATCGAGTGAGTAGAAGCGTTGGTTCATTTGGCTTTGTTGAAGGGATTCTTTGCCGGGTTACGCCGGGTATCCATCATATTTATTATTTCTATTTTATTCTTCCCAACCCTGTAGTAAATTTTATTTTGCTTAGTTATTAAAAGGGCTCTTACATTTTGATAAAAAGTAATTGTTCCGATTTCAGGAATGTGCTTTTATAAGTTGAATTTTCTTTTGCAGTGTACCGATAAAATCTACGCCAACTTTATGATTCCATTCCTTTTCAAGATAAAGCAGCAACCGATCAAGCTTATTCAGGAATCTTTTCTTGTAGACAACAATCTTTTTTTCCATGTTTCTATATGAGCATTAAATTCTTCTTCGGTAACAACATCCTTTTCCGGATCTTCAATAATGGACTCTTCCAGTTCTTTTCTTTGCTCTGCAGTTAAATCAGACAAGTCATCAAATCCAGTTTCCGTTTTTTGATAGGCAACAATATCCTCTTTTAGAATACTCAGTATTGCTTCATCCTCCATTTTATCAATGAGTTCGTGCAGCTCCTTCTTTAGTTTTTGTTTGCTCATAAAAAAACCTTTTCTCAAATTTACTAAATCATTTTTTAAACCTGCAGGATGCGATTTAAATCTGATAGTAACACAGTTGGAAGCGCCAAGCGGTTGCTAACTGTTGCCGTTAAAGTGTCAAGAGTTTTGCTTCAATACTTTGCTACATCTTTGAATAATCCATTGTTTAATCCAGATTTTTTCGCTCATCTGCAAATGCCTAAAATAGTTAATACTTGCATTACACTCTTTCACTCAGCTCCAGCCAGCGCATTTCTTTTTCATCGAGCAATTGGATGATCACACTGATTCTCTCCGCAGCTTTCTTCAGTTCTTCAAAGCCCGGGTTGCCCTCACCCATTTTTGTTTCTAAGGTTTCTTTTTCTTTGTGCAATGCAGGCATTTCCTTTTCCAGTTTTTCCAGTTCAGATTTTTCTTTGAACGAAAGTTTTTGAGTATTGGTGGCAGCTTGCGGTTTGCTTAGTTTTACTTCCGGCTCCTCAATTTTTTGTATAAAAGAACCAGCCAATGTATTATTTTTCAATTGCTCCCGGTACTGTGTATAGTTGCCTGGGAAATCCCTTATCAGTCCATCGCCTTCAAATGCAAATAAATGATCTACCAGCCGGTCCATAAAATAACGGTCATGGCTAACGATTAATATACAGCCAGGAAAATCCAATAAAAATTCTTCCAATGTCCGGAGTGTTTGCAGGTCGAGATCGTTGGTAGGTTCATCCAATATTAAAAAATTGGGATTCTCAAACAACACACTTAATAAATGCAGCCTTCTTTTTTCACCACCACTCAGTTTGCTTAAGGGCGTGTATTGCTGCTCCGCATTGAAACCAAACTTCTCCATAAACTGGCTGGCACTTATTTTGGTGCCATCCGCCAGCGGAAAAAACTCAGCAAAATCCTTTACATATTCTATCGCCCTTTTGTCTTCTTTGTATTGCAGCCCTTCCTGGTTAAAGTTGCCAAACACCACGGTATCGCCATGATTGATCTTGCCGCTGTCGGGTTTTTCCTGCTGCAACGCGATCTTTAAAAAAGTAGATTTCCCTGCGCCATTCTTTCCTACAATACCAATGCGTTCGCCCCTTTTAAAAGTATAGTCAAATCCTTTTATCAACACCTTATCGCCATAGGCCTTGTTTATTTTTATCATCTCCAGCACTTTGCCACCCAGCCGCGTCATTTTTACCTGCAGGCTCACTTCGGCATCCTCTTTTTTCAGGCTCACCCTTTCTTCCACCACGGCAAATGCATCCTGCCTCGATTTTGATTTGGTGGTCCTTGCTTTGGGTTGCTTCCGCATCCACTCCAGTTCTTTACGAAAAATATTTTTATCCTTCTGCAGTTCGCTGGCCTGTACTTCGTGGCGAAGGCTTTTTTGCTCTAAAAAATAATCGTAGTTGCCCCGGTATTCGTACACTTTACTTTCATCTATCTCAATTATTTCATTGCATACCGCATCTAAAAAATAGCGGTCGTGCGTTACCAGCAGCAGCGTTATCTTTTGTGCACTTAAAAAATCTTCCAGCCACTCAATCATGCTTACATCCAGGTGGTTAGTAGGTTCATCCAGTATCAGCAAGCATTTGCCTTCATGCAGTTGTGCTTCTATCAACGCCTGTGCAAGCGCTACCCTTTTGCGCTGGCCGCCGCTTAAATTTTTTACCGGTTCATTCAGGTGATGCAGGTTCAGTTTGCCGAGAATCTGCTGCAGGTCATTTTCAAAATTCCAGGCATTGTACTCATCCAGCTTGCCCATCAATTCGGTGAGCAGGTGTACATCATCCGTTTCTGCTTCCAAAAACATTTCATATTCCTTTACCACTTTCACCACCGGATTCTCCAGCCGCAGTATGTTGTCCCAAATGCTTTTGTTTTCATCAAACGGGGTTTCCTGCTGCAGCATAATCACTTTTACGTCTTTGTGCACCCATACAGAGCCGCTGTCCGGCGTATCCAGGCCGGCAATTATTTTTAATAAAGTAGATTTCCCGGTTCCGTTGCGGGCCACCAGCGCAATTTTATCACCTTCCTCTATATAAAAGCTGATGTCTTTAAAAAGTACCCGTATCCCAAATGATTTACTGAGATTTTCTATTGAAGCGTAATGCATAATGCCGCAAAGGTAACGGTCGAAGGGATTTTGTGGCCGATTGATTTTTATTGAATATAAAACAGGTTGGTACGTAGGCTTTTCACCTACTATGCTGCTTCCAACCGGCTATCCGCTGCTACTCCGGCACAGGGCCCTGCCACCAGGCTTCACCGGGGTATCCGCTGCTATCCGGCGTAGGGATGCCACTGCAGTTGTGCTGTTGATGATGGGGAAAATACAAGATGGGGTTAGTGATGAAGTTTCCTTGTTAGTACGCAACATAGCAAATATGCACAATTGGCACCAGTTCCCAGCAATGTCTCCCAATGAGCAATGAGCATAGCCGGGGACATTGCATCAATAAAATGAGCAACATTCATAATCGTCAACCTGCTCCGGTAAACGCAACGTCCTTGCCAACTCACAAAGCCATGCAAAGAGACGTTGCTCCGAAAAAATATTCCATTGCTTAACGGAGTCCGCCCGCTATAAAACTATCAGGTTTCAGCAATGTCTCTCAATGGGCCAACCGGGGACATTGCGCCAACAAAAAGTAGCAACATCAATAATCATCACCCTGCTCCGGTAAACGCAACGTCCTTGCCAACTCACAA
>Ga0105048_10000132_pt1 | contig 96367 bp, 65 predicted proteins | sample MAT05_FD_78382 | JGI IMG/M metagenome (GOLD analysis project Ga0105048, IMG submission 78382) | Freshwater microbial communities from Lake Fryxell liftoff mats and glacier meltwater in Antarctica - MAT-05 | ecosystem: Environmental > Aquatic > Freshwater > Ice > Liftoff microbial mat | place...
AACGTCGGCGAGCGAATCAACCTGACGTTCAGACTGATCGGTGAGACGCTGGTGTAATCAGCGCCCAAAAGGGAGGTGCTGGTTGCCCAGTGGACTGAGAAAGGGCGGGGCGATCATCCGGCTTACCACCAGCCCTGAGGGCCGCCTGTTGCAGTTCTCCAGAATATAGGGACCAGTTTTGAACGTTTTTGTAGCCGGGGTCTGCGACTCCAAGTCACGTTAACCACACGAAAACCGGCCTCACAGAGGGCGGCCACATCAGAACAATGTATCTCGATTGTTCCCCGGCTTACGGGGAGCTGTACTTCGTGCAGTTTCAGGAAATATGGAGCCTCGCTCTCCCAAACCAATGACGCTACGGATTTCCTGAAACTGCTCAAGCGGACGAGTTCGGGACTGCCGATCAGGCCGAGTTTCTCCATCCCCTCGCTCGGTATGTCTTGTCGGTCTTGACGCTCAATGCCTGCCGGTCGCGATCATCCCCAACCGACGCACAGGTGACCCCACGGCACAAGGTGTGCTCTGTCTCCCTCACCATTCGGGTCGGCCATTCGGCTGATCCCTGCTCATCCTTCACACTCGTGGGGAAGTATCTCGTGTTAACGAACAAGACGTGTTCAACCAAGGTCGGCGTGTTCGCAACGAAAGCGGCCGCCGAGAAAGCCGTCGCCGACATACGTGAGTTGGGCTACCGGGACGATCAAATCGGGCTGGTGGCCAGGGACGCCAGCGGAAATACGGTGAAGACGGACGGGGCGGGAGAAACGAACGCCGCAGAGGGAGCCGCGATCGGCGCGGCCGCCGGAGCCGGTGTCGGTGGGTTGGTTGGCCTGGGAATCCTCAGTGGGGTGATTCCTGTCATCGGCCCCGTGTTGGCCATCGGCACTCTGGGCACCATACTGCTCAACGCGGCCGGCGGTGCGGCGATCGCGGGGTTGGCCGGTGCACTGGTCGGCTGGGGCATCCCGGATGAAGACGCCAAGTTCTATGAGAGCGAAGTTCAGGCGGGCCGATACTTGGTGACCGTCGATTGTGGAGAGCGGACGGACGCTCATGTGGTGTTCGCCAGGCACGGAGGGTACGACCGTGCAACCGCCCCTGCCACGAATGGGGCGACCAGTTCTGCCGGAGCCAAGAAGTCGAGATAGGTGAAGGAGGCGCGACCAAGGAGGCGGTGTTATTCAAGTAGTCAGCGTGCAGGTAATGGAACCACGGGGGCGCAAGCGTTCCCCCCCGATGCCACGACACCCAGTCACGGATCTCTGATTGAACACCATTCTCGTCCGTGACAGCGGTAATCATAGCCGCTTGATCCGCAGCCCCATTCGGATGCAGGCCGCTCTCCACGCTTTCGACTCGGTTGGGACCCATCCGATCCTCTCGATGCGATCACCCGGAATCGGCTCGTAGCTGACCTGGTACTCAGTCGCCAGAGTCCGCGGATGAACTCGAGACTGTACTGCCGCGCTAGGGCAGAAGCCGAGGACGAGTTCCCTGTCAGTCGTAGTCATAGTCTTGTTCTTATCCTCGTTTGGAGCCGGTTTGTTAAGACCCGGGAAAATTCGTCACCGTGCGCTGCTTGGGGGCAGCCTCCCAAACTCACTTCATTAGCAACCTGTGGAGCACGTCGTTCGATCTCGAACGGCACACCAGACCAAATTGCGAGTAGCTTCGATCGCGTCGGAACCCGCCGCGACATGTTCCCGGAGTTGCTTCCAAGCAGGTTCGTCAGCGAGGAATTTCCTGACCGGTAGGAATTCAACTGGAGGGGGTATGGCCGGTGCTGCCTGCGGCGGCAGAGGTAATGCGACTCGTGCTGTTTAAACACATGTGCCCATATAGAGACGCAGGAGAGGTCTTGTGACTACTGGTTCCACATTGGGCAAGTTCCAGGTCGGGAGATTCCAGGGCGGCAGAGCGAGTCGGGTGAGGCTCATGCTGAGCCGCAGGTCTAAGCTCCCAATTGTGTGCATTTACTACGCGGGAACCAGTAAGTCATGCAACTGTGATGCCCAAAGCTCAGAGATGGGTCAAATCATCGATACGAGTGCCCTTCTAAGATCTCGGCGGCTGTTCCATTTGCAGTGACGGAACAAAACGAAAACGATTGGCACAAGGTTAGCTCAAGCTGTGATTTGGCTTGCGATCACGAACGGTCGTTGAGGTTTCGAATCTCCGCGAACCCCTTGATATTTCCTCTCTGCGGAGATCGACTCATGACTATTCGACCCCGAGGTTCTGCCATCGATGAACGGCGTCGAATCGCCTTGAACAAGACGCCCGTAATTCCCTCAATTGTCGGACCGCGAGATCAATTCCCCGCCACCGCAGGCCAGCGCCGTCTCTCGTTGCTCGATCAGATTATTGCAAAACCAGAAGTCTACAACATCTTCTACCTGCTCCGTTTACAGGGAGAGATGGACATCAACGCATTGCGATGCGGCCTTCAAAGCGTGGTGGCTCGGCATGAGGCATTGCGCACTCGACTCGTCAGTCAGGATGGTGTGCTTTCCCAAGTCGTGAGTCCTCCGATCAAGATCGATCTACCCGTGGTGGATTTGAGTGCCCTCCCAGCGTCGGAACGCCTTGCAGAAGGGAAACGACAAGCACTTGCGGAAGCCAGCAAGCGGTTTGATCTAACTACAGGTTATCTGTGGGATTTTCGGCTCTACGTCTTGTCGGAAGAGGAGCACCTTCTCTGGGTGAAGATGCACCACTCGGTGAGCGATGGCCGGTCGATCGACATCTTTTTCCAGAACTTGGGCGAGTATTATGAGGCAGAGTGCGAGGGACATGAGGCATCGCTCCCACCACTGCCGATCCAGTATGGAGACTTTGCCACCTGGCAACGTAGGTACGCTGGCACCGACGAATACCGCCATAGATTGGATGCCTGGAAGGAGAAGCTCAAACTCCCACTCAGCCCGCTCGATCTTCCATTTAGTAAGCCCCGTCCATCAGTTCAGAGCTTCCGGGGTACCATTCACTCCCTCAACCTCCCGCAGGATCTCGTCGAAGGCATCGACACACTGGTTGCAAGTGAATCGGCCAGCAGGTTCCTCGTCGGGTTGGCCGCCTTTCAAACGCTCATGCATCGCTACACAGGGCAGGACGATCTGCTTATTGGTGTTCCGGTCGCAAATCGGCAGCGTCCTGAAACACGTGAAGTGATCGGGTTCTTTACCAACACGCTGGTATTCCGGACGAACCTGGGAGGAGAGCCAACATTCCGTGACGTTCTGGAGCGTGCCCGCCAAACCCGGACTGAAGCATTCGCCGGATCTGACATCGACCTGGAAGCACTGGTCGAGGCGATTCAGCCACCACACGAACCCACACGTCAGCCATTTTTTCAGATTGTGTTTCAGTACCAGAATATCGCCATCACTCCGGACCGCATCGGCTCTCTCATAGCCGAGAATGTGCCGCTACATAACGACACGTCGATGTTTGACCTACGCCTCGTGTTGGAAGATCTACCGGACGGTGGCATGTGGATGTGGATCGAGTTTAATACGGACCTTTTTGAAACAGCGGCAATCGAACGACTTGCGAATCACTATCTGACTTTGCTGACTGCTGCATGCGTCGCACCGAATCTTCCCGTGTCTGACCTGCCGATTTTGACACCGGACGAGCGGAAGCAAATCCTGTTTGCATGGAATAACACTGCAGGCGATTACCCAACCAGTCTGTGCATTCAGAATCTCTTTGAAGAACAGGTTCGCCGTCAGCCTGATGCCGTGGCGGTACTCGCGGGCGGGCGGGAGTGGAGCTATCAGCAACTCAACGCACAGGCGAACCGGCTGGCGCGCTATCTCCAGACCCAAGGGGTGGTCCCCGGGATATTTGTGGGCATCTGTTTGAAGCGCTCAGCAGAGATGATCGCTGCAGTGCTGGGGGTTCTGAAAGCAGGAGGTGCTTACGTGCCGCTCGATCCGGTCTACCCGCGCGATCGATTGGCGTTCATGCTCAGCGACACCAAGGCGGCAATTGTTCTCACGGAAAAGGAGTTGATCAACAACCTCCCCGAAGGAGACGCACGGTATCTTTGCCTTGACCAGATGGCCACGGAGTTGGTGGACTTGGACTCCCAGAACCTCGGGCCAACGAGTCGCCCGACTGATGTTTGCTACGTGATCTATACATCAGGCTCGACAGGCCGGCCCAAGGGCGTCGTATTGCGGCATCGTCCGGTCGTAAATGTCCTCGATTGGGTGAATGCGACGTTCCAAGTCGGTGCTTCCGATCGAGTCCTGTGGGTCACTTCACTGAGCTTCGACCTCTCGGTCTACGATATCTTCGGCATCCTCGGGACCGGGGCATCCATTCGCGTTGCAAGCGAAGTGGAGCTTCGTGATCCGTCGGTACTCGCGGGGATTTTGCAGACGGAAGCGATCACGATTTGGGATTCGGCACCCGCAGCATTACAGCAGTTAGTCCCGTTTTTTGACCAGGACCGAGCTCGCGATGATCATGAGCAACTCAAGTTGGTCATGCTCTCTGGAGATTGGATTCCTGTATCTCTGCCAGATCTGGTCCGAACGAGATTTGCAAATGCTCGGGTGGTGAGCCTCGGCGGGGCGACTGAAGCGGCGATCTGGTCGAACTGGTATCCGGTTGGCACCGTCGATCCCTCGTGGCCAAGCATTCCCTACGGCAAGCCGATCCGAAATGCTCGCTACCATATTCTGGATAAGAGGCTTCACCCTGTCCCGGTGGGCGTTCCGGGCGAATTGCACATCGGGGGATTGGTTCTTGCAGACGGTTATCTGAACCGCCCGGAACTCACAGCGGAGCGGTTCATTCCCGATCCGCTCGCCCCACCATCGGGCGTTCCCTCCCCCCTTCTCGACGCTCCACGACTTTACAAGACTGGTGATATGGCTCGATACTTCCCGGACGGGAACATCGAGTTCCTCGGCCGCCTCGACCAGCAAGTAAAGGTTCGGGGATTTCGCGTGGAGCTTGGTGAGATCGAAGCCGTGCTTGCACAGCACCCGGCGGTTCGCGAAGTCCTGGTCAAGAATCACCGCGATGCCACAGGGCACGTCTACTTGGCTGCTTACATCGTCCCACAGACAACATCCAGACCTGAATCTCAGGAGGTCACAAAGTTCCTCCAGACGAAGCTTCCCGAGTATATGGTCCCCGCACATTTCATTTTTCTCGATGAACTCCCTTTGACCCCGAACGGAAAACTGGATCGGGCTGCCTTATCCCCACCCGATCTCGCTGAGGCGAAGCCTGAAGTCGTCTTCGAATCATCAGCAAACGATGCGGAGCGAGCCCTGCAAGACTTGTGGGAAGAAGTCCTCAAAGTCCACCCAATCAGTGTGACAGATAGTTTCTACGATCTGGGCGGTCACTCGCTCTTGGCGGCCGTGCTCATGGCACGCATTGAGTCGCGATTGGGGCATCGCTTGTCGATCGAGGCGCTATTCTCATCCCCCACAGTCCGAGGCCTGGCAACGCTGATTCAACGCAAACTGGAACTCGGGCGGGGTTGTTTAGTTCCGCTTCAGAAAGGCGGGCATAAGCCACCGCTGTACTTGATCGCGGGAGCTGGCGGGCACGTTTTCGCGTTCCACCAATTTGCCCGCCTCCTTGGGATCGACCAGCCCGCATATGGTCTGAAAGCCGTCGGGGTGGATGGGTCGGAGCCTCCGTTAGAATCCATGAAGGCAATCGCCACCCGTTATCGCGATGAGATTCTCGCGGAGCGGCCCGACGGGCCGTTCATTATCGGAGGCTATTCGATTGGTGCCATCATCGCGTTCGAGTTGGCCTTGCAGTTACGAGCTATCGGCAAAGAGGTTCCCCTCCTGATCGTCTACGACATGCTGGCACCAGGGTACCCTCGGAAACCACCCCTGCTTCGGCGAATGTGGACACACTTGATGCATTTCGCAAGATCATCCGAACGGCTTGCTTACCTCAAGGAGCGCTCCCAAAGAATCAGGGGGCGAGTATTGCGATTGCTAAACTTGCACTGGCTCGAAGCTCCCGGCGTACCTGGCATGGAAGTGGTGCCACAGGAGAATCTCAAACGTGTTTGGGGAGCGTTGACCAAGGCACGCGATCATTACTGGCCATCCGGTAAATTCGATGGCAAGGTGATACTGTTCGCTTCAGCTACACCGGAAAATTGGCCTGGCTGTGTCTTCGATGACCCTAACAAGGGATGGAGTAACTGGACGACTTCGGGTGTCGTGTCTCACGTTGTCCCCGCAGGGCACCTCGAAATGTTCCACGTGAACAACCAGGCTCTCCTTGCTCAGTTGATGCGGGAATCAATTGCGGGACTTCGTTCAGAATCCAAATCGTGACAGTTTGGTGCCGACCCGACCGCCAGCACCGACCTCACGGGTTCCGGGCCGAAACCCTGGCTGCGTTCCGGGAACGCTCGATTCTGTACCAGCACGACCTGGGTGCTTGCCGCGTTATCCGTGCTCTGGTACAACAATGCTGTTCGTGAACCCCCGCAGGCATTCCCGATGACGATGGCCCCCGCAATCCGAATTGCACCAACTGCCCACGCGGCAGTGGTGGCCGGTATTGCTGCCGTCGCAGTCGCGGCTGCCGTCGCTGCTATTCACTAGCTCCGGGTTCCCGACAATCGCTCAGCTGTCGGCCCCGGAGTTGTACTCCGGGGCTTTTTGCGTTTACACCGCCAAGGAACCTCACAATGCCCCCGACACCGCTGGCCCGATCCGAGAAGTCGCTCCGGACAACCGATTCGCCGATTACCTACTACGTGCAGAAAGCACTGGAAACCCCAGAGCTGATCTCGTTCGCGGCTGGGTTGGTCGATGAGGAGTCATTCCCGGTGGCTGAGATCGCAGCGGCTGTCGCGGAGATCATGGCCGATCCGGTGGCCGCTCGCGCCGCGTTGCAGTACGGATCGACGCAGGGATATCCGAAGCTCCGCCGGCAGGTGTTAGACCACGTCTGCACAGCGGATGGCGTGAAGCCTGCGGAGTTGAACCTGACCGTGGCCGATGTCTGCATCACGACCGGCTCGCAACAGTTGCTCTACATCCTCGGCGAAGTTCTGTTCGATCCGGGCGACATCGTCATCGCCGAGGCACCGTCGTACTTCGTGTATCACAGCCTGTTGCAGTCGCACGGGGCGCGAGTGCTCACCGTTCCGATGGACGACAACGGGATGCGGATGGATGCCCTCGAATCGCTCCTCGAAGAACTGAAGAACTCTGGTGAATTGAGCCGGGTGAAGGTGATCTACACGGTCGATTACTTCCAGAACCCCACCGGGCTGACCCTGGCAACCGAGCGGCGGTCGAAGATGGTCGAACTCGCTCGCCGCTTCAGTACCGATCACCGCATCCTGATCCTCGAAGACGCCGCGTACCGGGAATTGCGTTGCTCCGGGCCGGACTTGCCGAGCGTGAAGCGGTTCGATCCCACCAACGAGTATGTGGTCTACACCAGCACGTTCTCGAAGCCGTGCGCCCCTGGTCTGAAGACCGGGTACGCAATCATGCCGCCCGATGTGATGGATGCGGTGTTGCATCTCAAGGGGAGCCACGACTTCGGCTCCGGTAACCTGGCTCAGCATGTCACGGCGCGACTCATGGAATCCGGGGCGTATGCTCGTCACGTCGAGAAGTTGCAGGCCATGTATCGGAACAAGCGCGATGTGATGCTGGCCGCGTTCGACAAGGAATTCCGCGATGTGCCGGGCGCCTCGTGGACCGTTCCCGTGGGCGGGCTGTACGTGTGGCTCACGCTCGACGGAATCGACACGGGACCAAACGGACCCTTGGTCGCAGCGGCACTCGAAGCCGGCGTGCTCTACGTGCCCGGGGAATTCGGCCACGTCCCCGACGAGAATGGAAGCCTGCCGAGCAACCATTGCCGAATCTGTTTTGGGATCGCAAGCCCGGAGGTGATCCCCGAGGGGATTGCCCGCCTCAGGAGAGCTGTGGCCGCGATCATGGTGAAGGAACCACGCGGCAAGTTCGCCGTCGTGGGGTGATCGGTTCTCACCCAGGCGGATTAGCACTCACGCAGGAAAACGTCGGGAACAACTTCCCGACTTTGGCGTACGACTCTTAACCTCCCCCCTTGTGGGGGAGGTCGGCGAGTCTTCGAGCCGGGTGGGGGGTAAGTTTATCCCATCCGAGGGGCTATCGCTTACCCCCCACCCGCCGCTCCGCGGCGACCTCTCCCACAAGGGGGGAGGTTAAGACCTGCGACGCTTCGCGGCGTGATGCTATTCTGTGCCTGTTCCTCAGCCATTGGAACCGCAGCGTTCTCGTAGTCAGCAGAAAGGCTCACCCTTCTGGGCGAGCATTTCGTAGTTTGTGTGTTTGGCCACGTTGAACGATCGTCACGAACACCGCAGTGGGGAAGGATAGAATTCCGCCATGAATACCTCGGATGCCGTCAAACCAGTCGCCCAGACGTCGGGTTCCCCGTGGAATGGCCGTAACCCTGGTACGCCGCTGAGCACAAATAACCACCTGCTCAGGTGGGTCGAGAAGATGGCGAGACTCACCCAGCCGGACGGCATTCACTGGGTCGATGGCTCACAGGAAGAATACGAGACACTCTGCGGGCAGATGGTCGAAGACGGCACGTTCATCAAGCTCAATCAAGAGAAGTGGCCCGGGTGCTACTACGCTCGTTCCGATGCCACCGATGTGGCCCGGGTCGAGGATCGCACATTTATCTGCTCGTATTCCAAGGAGGCGGCTGGACCCACCAACAACTGGGAAGACCCCTTCAAGATGCGGCGAAAGCTCAAGGAGCTGTTCGACGGGTCGATGCGCGGCCGGACCATGTACGTGCTCGCATTCAGCATGGGACCAATCGGTTCGCCCATGTCGCGCATTGGCGTGCAGCTCACCGATTCGCCATACGTGGTTGTGAACACACGGATCATGGCGCGGATTGGGGCAGCCGTAATCGCCGAGATCGACAAGGGCGAGAAGCGGGTTGTGCCGTGCATGCACACAGTTGGAGCACCGCTCACGCCGGGGGAGCAGGACGTCCCGTGGCCTTGCAATAAGGAAAAGTACATCGTTCACTTCCCGGAAAGCCGCGAGATCTGGTCGTACGGATCGGGCTACGGTGGCAACGCGCTGCTCGGGAAGAAGTGCTTCGCGCTGCGGATTGCCTCGAACATTGCCCGCGACGAAGGCTGGATGGCCGAGCATATGCTCATCCTGGGAGTCGAAGACCCCAAGGGTGAGAAGACGTATGTCACGGCCGCGTTTCCGTCCGCATGCGGCAAGACGAACTTCGCCATGCTGATCCCGCCAGCGGGGTTCGAAGGCTGGAAGGTGTGGACCGTTGGCGACGATATCGCCTGGCTGAAGCCTGACGCTCAGAACCGGCTGCGTGCGATCAACCCCGAGGCGGGTTTCTTCGGCGTGGCTCCCGGCACATCACCGAAGACAAACCCCAACGCGATGGCCACGCTGTCGCGCAACACGATCTTCACGAATGTCGCACTCCTGCCCGATGGCGGGGTGTGGTGGGAAGGGATGACGGACGAACCGCCCGCCGAATGCCTCGACTGGCAAGGGAATCGCTGGACGCCACAGATCGCGCGAGAGACAGGCGCAAAGGCCGCTCACCCCAACTCCCGATTCACAGCACCCGCGTCGCAGTGCCCGACGATCGATCCGGCGTGGGAAGACCCGGCGGGCGTCCCCATCAGCGCGATCATATTCGGCGGCCGCCGAGCCACCACGGTTCCGCTGGTTTATCAGGCATTCAACTGGGGCACGGGCGTCTACATGGGGGCCACTTCCGGTTCCGAGATGACGGCCGCCGCTGCGGGCACACTGGGGAAAGTCCGCCGTGACCCGATGGCAATGCTCCCATTCTGTGGCTATCACATGGGCGATTACTTCCGCCACTGGATTCGGATGCAACGAGCGCTCTCGGAAACGCCCCGCATCTTCCATGTGAACTGGTTCCGCAAGAACGCCGCAGGGGAATTCATCTGGCCGGGTTTCGGCGAGAACATGCGGGTTCTCAAGTGGATCATCGATCGCGGACGTGGACGTGCTGCGGGGAAGGAAACCCCCATCGGCTGGATGCCGCAATACGAGGATGTCGAATGGCGTGGCCTCGACTTCCCCAAGGAAAAGTTCGATCAACTTCAGGCGTTCGATCGGAGTGCGTGGCGTGCAGAGGTTCTCGGGCACGAAGAACTGTTCATCGAACTGCACGACCGCCTGCCGCCCGAGATGGTCTATGAACGCGAACTTCTGATCTGCCGGCTGTAGGATCGAGCGATCAATCAAGCACAAGGGGGAGGTGAACAAACGGTGGCAGAATGATCACCTCGCCCCCGACTTCGATTGCACAATCGTGTGCTCCCGACTTCCACCACAGATTTCAGCCTTTCCCGCGGACAGTCTTTCCGGAGGGTAGACAGCAGTTGTTCCCACGGCATTTTTACGTTCATAGGCCTGGCCCCATAGTCCAAAACCGCTGCATCTCATCGCCTCGAAACAGACGAAACTCTGCCAATGATCGCTGATACGGATCACCCGTAGCCACGAGCGCTTCACAATCACTCTGATCCATCAACGAGATCATCGCGACACCCACAACTTGCCAACACCATCCACGCATCGAATCGGCGTTCAAATCCGGGAACAAGGGGGACAAAACTCTCCAGATATCATACAGTGCGGATGCGGCTGATTTGTCCCCCCCGATCGACAAGGCATGCGCTGCTCCCCAAAGTAACTCGTTATCTCTCGTTGCGATGCCACGAACGAGAATTGCCAAAAGCTCCTCAGTATGTTCACGGTAATCCATCTGTACCGTCCGCAAACTCCTGAGAGCGCTCAATATAAGTAATCGGTCAGGATTGTACAAATCATTCAATATTGCATCAATGTTACTCATATTGCCAGTACCTTACCAGGCATTATTTTCAGTGACGATCTGCTTAGAATTCACCGCTATTTTAACATTATATCTGACTTCACCAATGCTTAGGCCTTGCGAATTTTTGGCCGTCGCCAAGAAGTGCGCATCGTAATAGAACTGTGCCCTATACGGAATGGTGTCCGCTTATTGGCCGAAAATTGGTGGTGGAATTGACCTCCTCCGGTTGTAGCCTATCCGGAATGCTGTCTGCGTTCATTTCGGGAATCAGAGCGGTGTGCGTGCGGCACAACCGCGCTCCGCTCCGAAGACCCCGCGTCGCGGCTAATCAGCGGGTCAGGATGAATCGCGATGGAATTTCGGTGGCGCATGATTCGGACGCGAACTCGGAGATGAATTGCCATTTAGGATCGCGACGCGAGTACATATCTTCCTGCTGGAAAACCACTTACTGCGTTCTTGCCGAGCCTGAAATTGTTCTGATGAACTTTCTTCCAGACAAGTCAAACGGTTCCAGGACTGAAATGATGGTTCCAGACGCATTTCGCTTGGTTCCAGAGGCGGGGTGTGCAGATTGCGTGGAATCAAATTCCAGCACATGAACTGCTTGACATTTCACGTTTGGTTGAGTCGTCTCGAAACACGACTCGCTCTTGCAGTCCCGGCTGGCCGTGGGTATCCACCGGGTATGAAGCGACTCGCCATACTCGCGGTCGTTGGACTACTTGCGGGGTGCAGCAATGCACCCATCGCGGGGTTCCTCGATTGTGTCGCCCCGAGCAAACCATCGGGGCTGCGGCAGCCGGACCGTCCACGTGAACCGATCGACCGTATCCCGCCGCCCGATCTCGGAGCGCCGGTTGGCCCACCACCACGCCCTGGGAACTGATCGTCACATGTTGACGGTCGCGGCGACAATCTCCAGCCGCAAGCCAGAAATCAGCTTGGCCCAGTCTTTCTTCCAGTTCAGGAACGCCTTCTTCCCCGCCGGCACTTTCGCCCGGGTCGATGCCATCAAGCCTTCGAACCCCTTGCGAAGTTGCGCCCACTTGTCCGGGATCGTCAGCTTCACCTTGTCACGGAGTTCGAGGAGCCGATCACGACTCACGGCTGCGTCCTGGATCTCGCCAAGAATTTCCTGGGCATGTTCCACCGCGGGATAAACGACATCCTTGAACGCGGGGGGGAAGCAGCCCACGAAGATTTCAAGAGCATAGCGGGTGCGTTTCCCGAGGATGCGAAGCTGATGCAACGCCTCGGGTTCGGTCGGGTTCGCTTTCACTTCGTCATCGAATGCCCCGAGCAACGTACCAAACTGGAGCGCAGCGAGATCACCAAACTGGCACGGCAGTTCTGTGTCGTCACCATCTCGGGCAAGATCCGGCAACTCCTGGCTCACTTCTGTGAACTTCGGACCGGCAGCCACAACCGCATCACTCAGGCGTGCCTGCGCAGCAGAGCGTTCACCCAGAGCGTAGCCCAGGAGGAAATCGAGGGCCGGCTGCCCGGCTTGCGTTGACATGACCTTCGAAGCCGAAAGCCCAAGCCGGAATACGTCCCAGTCACGTGCATCGCCAGCCGCCTGTCGAATTGTCCTGAGATGCTGCCGCACTGTCTTGAGTTGTTTGCGGGGCAGATACTCCTTGAACACCCGCAATGCCGCTGCCGCACGGCGTGTTCCGACCCGCAACTGGTGAACGTGCTCGGGGTCGTGATACGGTCGCTCAAGAACCAGGGGCAACTCACGCCGCACGATCTCGAACCGCGTTGACAGCACCACTTTCGCCGCGTCTGCCACTGACATATCGGGAGTCAAACCTGAGATCCATTTTCCTTCTGCCATGATCACTTCCGGTTGGTGTGGCCCGCTCGCTCCGAGTGAGCCACAATGATTCGTCACGCCCCGTACAGTTCGGTTATCTGAGCAGCCTGCTGACGTTCCGCCAGGAAGTCGCTCACCACTTTCGTCTCCGCTATCAACACATCAACTTGCTTCCGCTCCTCACGCAACTCTGCCGCAATATTCGCCGGCACCTGGAGGTAGGCTCGCTCCAGTTCATCGGTCATCCGCGATGCAAGCTTCGATCGAAACCGTTCCCGGATGGCTGGCCAGCGGATCGGCAGCAGCATCAGGACGAGTAGATGAACTGCAATGATGACGATAAGCGGCACCAGAGCAATCAGCGACATCTCGAACATGCCCGGCGGAATCTGGTGAACGATGAAGTTGAACAGCAACGTTCCCGCTGTGGCGATCAGGGCGAGTTCCGGAAGTGTGTTCGCCATCGTAGTCAGCGTCCCACGCAACGCACGCCGCCAACCAGTGGGGTTCGTCGCCTCGCGTTCCACCTCCGCAAGCGAATCGATGACGGCTCGGGTCACGCGGTCCCGCCAGTCCATTCGGCCAATGGCGGAAGTCGGTTCGCTCAGCAGAGCGAGCGGGAACCCGCGCTGGTCGCCTTCCACAAGCAACCGGTTGATAAGTGCCGTGGTCCGTTGATCGAGTACTCGTTCACCCGCCGTGCGTGCGCACTGTTGAACGAACTCGCCGAGGTTCCACTCGACCGGCGTTTCGACCTTCGCCCCCGGCAGCAATTGCCCCGCGAACGGAATGCGATCTCGCAAGCCGCTCTTGGCGTATCGCATCCGGGTCGTGAGTCGCAAGTAGGCCGACATCAACCCACGGTATCGCTGCTGATCCTCGACGCTGAAGTGGTGTTCCACTTCCGTCTGATACGGCTCCAGCGTGCCCACCAACACTTCGCCCTGCACATCCGCCTCGGCCTTCAGCGTTTGTCGCCACGCCTCCTGAACCTTCTCCGATTCCGTACTGAGATCAGGCGGCCGGAGTGTATCCACGACTCGCGAAACCGTGGCAAGCAGTTGCCCGACACCACGAGCCTTGACAGCTTCGATTTCGAGCCGGGTGAGACCGAGTTCGAGCCAGTTTCGCAGCAGTGTGAACTGCTCGCCCTCGGGCAGATCGGGTGGCGTTGGCGGCGGCCACGCTTCGGACTTGGCCTCGGAATCGACCCACAGCTGGGCTGTGGTGCGGAATAGCAGCGGATTCGCGAAGCCCTCGTCTTTCAAGTCCTTGAGCAAATCCTCATCGGGGCGAAGTCCACTCTCGCCCGTCACGCAGCGATCCCACTTGTTCAGCACGAACGCGAACGCCCGGCGCTGGCGTTGTTCCTTGAACAAATCCCAACCCAGCTTGTCGTGGTACTTCTCCTGCGAGCCGACATAGAGCACGATGTCGGCCATCGGCAGCAACGCCTTCAACTTGTCGCGGTTGGCGAGGTCGTTCGAGTCGAGGTCCGGGGTATCGACGATGATCTTCTGTTCGAGTCCGGGGCGGTCGTGCTGAGCAAGACGGCAGAGACGCAACGCCGGGTCGAGCCGGTCGGAGCGGACCGAATGGTGGAAATAGACCACGGGATCGCGGGTTGTCGGGCGTGTGAACGCGGCCTGCGCGATCGGTGCCCCGGAGAGAGCGTTCAGCAGCGTCGATTTGCCGACACCAGTGCCGCCCATGAGCATGATCGTGAGCAGTGGCTTGTCCACGTCGAGTGCCTCGGCCTGACGGCGCAAGTCGTCGGCTAGCCCTTCGAGTTCGGCACGCTGGAGCATCGTGAGCGGGAAGCGGCGGCGTGTGTCGAGCCACGCTCGCACCTGCCGCTCCAGTCCGCGAAGCAGAGGGGCGAGGGTGCGCAGCAGCGGTTGTGGCTCGGCGATGGGTGCATCTGTCATGATGTCGTCGGCTCTTTCAGTGCTTCGGGAAGCGGTGCCGGTTCCGCAGGTAAGCTGGTTCCGGGCTTCGCGGTCCATTCCGTGGCCTTCGCCCGAACCCGCTGTTCCATCTGGCGAATCATCTCGGGAACGCGGTGCAACACCTGCTGCAGCTTCTCGATGCTCGAACCGCCGGTCGCGGGCCATTCCGCCAGCCACTGAGCCAGCGGTGCCGTCAGCACGCCCGATACGAGGTTTTCCCGCTGATGGCGCACACGAGCACGTGCGCCCTCGGCCACCCCGCGGATGCTCAGTTCGGTCGCCTGGTGCGTGGCCGAAACCGCGACCGGGATCAGCAGCAGATACCATCCCGGCGGCCAGGTTGCATACACGATGGAACCAATGACGACGACATCAAGGGCAAACTTTCCACCTCGCAACGAGTACAGCAACGCGGGTCGCTTTTCCAAACCCTCCACAAGTTTTCGTCCAGCCTGCTCGAGTTCATCGGTTTCTTTCAACTCGAAGTTGCGAAGCTCTTGATTGAACCGCTCGCGGGCCTGCGGGCCAAGCTCTGTGTCAAACCTGATCGCGATCTGTTTCCAGACTGCGTGCGAGTTTGATCGCCGCAATGCCGTCGCGTGCAGCGTGTCGAGCCAGCCCGTCAACGAGGCCGTCAGCACGGTCTGTTCGGAGAGGTTGAACACGTCGGGCCGCACAATCAGGCCCGCGACGTAATCCCGAGTCCAGCGATACGGAGAGCGGAGCAGCCAGATCATGCCGCCGAGCATCCGGCCGGCGCCTGGCAGTTCCAGCAAGTCCATCAGTTCATCGCGGTAGCGGTTGAACCGGTGGAACTGCTCACCGGAAAGGAACTCCTTGCGGTAACGTTCCTCGAAGTCAGCCTTGCCCGCGAGCACGGCCGTCTTCCAGGCGTCGAATTCTGCCAGGTCACGGCGAGCGACATCGAGCAATCCTTCGCCCGCAGTGCTGAGGAACTTGGCCGCATTCGTCACGGTCCGGATTCGCATTTGCGATTCGGACTCGACCGCCATCAGAATCTGGTTCAGTAGCAGCACCCGGTACTTCGCTCCAGCTCCGCTGGGGTCGGTGCGTTCACTCTGCGGCATCTGCGGGAACGCGATCACTGGTACTGCAGGTGCGGAACCATCGGGTAGCTTGGGAAGCCGCCCCAGAATTTCGCGGCGGAAGTGATCGGTCAGCGCGGCGGCCTGTGCCTCTCGTACCTTCGTCAGCACGACAATGACGGCCTTGCCAGCTTTCACGAGCATGTGCAGAAACTGTGTCGGCACCTCGTCGTTGTATCGCTCATCGCTCGCGACATAAATGACCACATCGGCCAGTGCCGCGACTTCCAGCAGGCGGTTGACATAAACCAGGGATGCCCAGGTCGTCATATCCGGGCAGTCCCAGATCACGAAGTCCGAGAGCGGATCGGCGTCGCCGGATTTCGGCACCGGGATGCGCTTGACCTGATACACGTCCTCGTCGGCGTTCGCGGGCTTCTCGCCACTCAGTCGGTTGAGCGGTCCCATGAACCCGATGTATGTCGGCCACTGGAACGCTGGCCCTGCGGGGAGGAACGCCGTTGGATGCCGCGTGTAACCTGCTTGCGGATTCGCCTCCGCGACGACGGTCCCCGCGAGGAAGTTGACGACGGTGCTCTTCCCGGCGCCGGCCCCGCCAACAACTGCCACGTGCAGCGGTCGTGCGGGCTGACCTTCGAGGAATGGCCCGATCACGTTCCGCGTGAGTGCGGAAGCGAGTCGGAGCGTGCCGGCGTGCGCCGATAACTCCGGCTGCCGTCGGCAGTGGTCTTCAAGCCAGCGCAGATCGTCGGCAAGCTGCCCGACTGCGGAACGGTGTTCGGTGGGTTCCATCCCATCATTATTGCAGGTGAACGTGCGAACGTCGCGGTAGGCTCACGATCCTTGCTGCCCTTTTGTTATTGTCGAACCCCGAGCGCTGGCTGGTGCTCAGGGTTCGCTTGCAAACGACAAGATTGGTTCCGGGTGAGACCAGTCTGATCTCGAATCAGTGATCGTCACAGTAGCATGTGCCGCTCGAGTGGGTAAACTCTACGCTACGACGACACCACGAATCACGGAACAGGTCTCTCCATGAATCCGCAACTCACTCGGCGACGGTTACTGAAAGCCGGTTCGGCGATACTCGCACTCCCCTGGCTGGAATCCCTGGCTCCCGCTCAGGAGAAGTCTCCACCAAAGCGGATCATCAGCGTATGCACCAGCTTCGGGCTGTATGGGCCTGCGTTCTTCCCCACGAAGGCGGGGAAAGATTACGAAGCAAGTGAGTACCTGAAGGTGCTTGGCGACCTTCGCGAGCAGTTCACAGTCTTCTCGGGCATTTCACATCCCGACATCGGCGGCGATCACGCTTCGGAAGCGTGCTTCCTCACAAGTGCCAGACACCCGACGCGGCCTGGCTTCCGAAACACGGTGTCGCTTGATGTGGTCGCCTCGCAGCGTGTCGCAGGAGCAACGCGGTTCCCGCTGATGACGCTCACAACCCTGGATTCAAGCCCGTTGTCGTACACGCCAACCGGGGCCGGAATCCCAGCGATGGGCGTTCCGTCGCAGATCTACGCCCGAATGTTCCTCGACGGGAACAAGGGCGACGTGGAGAGGGAACTCGATCGGCTCAGACGCGGCAAGAGTATGCTTGACCGCATGAAGGAACGCCTCGCCGAATTGAACAAGTCGGTGAGCCAACTCGATCGGCAGCAAATCGCCGACTACACCGAGGCTGTTCGTGATCTGGAGAAGCAACTCGTCTCGGAAGAAACGTGGGTAAACCGGCCGAAACCCAAGGTGAGCGAGCCCGCACCGACCGAGAACTTCCCCAGCCCATTCTCCGATCGCAGCGACAGCATCGGGCGCGCAAAGATCCTGTTCCAACTCGCCAAGCTCGCGGTGCAAACAGATTCCACGCGGGTAGTCACCATCTTCATCCGAGGCATGGATGAAAAGCCACCGATCCCTGGCATCGAAGAAGGCCACCATGGCCTCTCGCATCACGGCCGTAATCCCGCCAAGATCGAACAACTGAAGATCATCGAGAAGCTGAAAATGGCGGCATTTCGTGAGTTGCTTGTGTCATTGCGAGACACGAAGGAAGGCGCGACCAGCTTACTCGATTCCACGCAGGTGCTCATCGGCAGCAACCTTGGCGATGCAAGCGGGCACGGCACAACGAACCTGCCGATCCTTCTCGCGGGCGGTGGCTACAAGCATGGGCAGCACATCGCAGGGAATGTCAGCAGCAACACGCCGCTCGCCAAGCTGTACGTCAACATGCTCCAGAAATTCGGTGTAGAGACGGACAAGTTCGGCACCGGTACTGGCACCATCACAGAATTGAGTTAAGCGGCCGCCGCAATGCCGCGACACGCGGACCCGTTGGGGTCCGCAGCTATCCATCGAATTTTTCATCCCGCGAGTTGCCCATGCGTACTCACTTTGTTCCCTTCTTGCCGCTGCTCATGCTGTTCGCAGTTCACGCACCCGTTCGTGCAGAGGATGCATCGACTGCGTTTCAGAAGCAGGTGGTGCCGATCCTTCAGGCACATTGCACGGAGTGCCACGGTGGAGAGAAGCCCAAGGCCAAGCTCGATCTCACCGGCCCGCGGTCGCTGGAACAACTCCGCACGCAAAGCCACCACTGGTTCCGGCTGTTAGATCGGGTCGAAGCAGGCACCATGCCACCGAAAGGCTCTGAGCCTCTCAAGCCCGCGGAGAAGCAAGCCCTTGCTGCCTGGGTACACGGAGAGTTCACGTCACTGTTGATCGAGCAACAGCGGCAGGAAGGGCGAAGCAAGTTTCGCAGGCTGTCTCGTACTGAGTACGCGAACACCGTGCAGGACATCTTCGGTATCCGCCCGCCTGTTGTTCGGTTGATGCCAGCGGATGGCCGGGTGGATGGTTACGACAAAGTCAGTGCCGCCCTACCCTTCTCCACGGCCACCACGGAAGGCCAATTGCGGATCGCCGAGGACATGGTCAACCGGATGTTCGCGCTCCCCGACAAGAACGTGACCTCCCGTCTCTGGTCCGTCGGAAGCGAGCAGTCGAAAGGTCATGTGCTCGAGTTGGCGGACGGCTGGCACGTCTCGTTCAACACCGACACTACCTCTGGACCACTACGGAAAGGCACCGGCCCCGACGGCAAGAAAGCGTCTGGCTTCCCCGGTCCGAGGAAGCCCGGACTGCACCGGCTGCGAATCTCGGCGTATGGATATCAAACCGACAAGCCGCTTCCGGTCGGAATCTACGTCGGCCATGTCTTCGCGTATCCGCAACTGCTCGAACTGATCAAGGTCATCGAGATTCTGCCCGGGAAGCCGAGCATCGTGGAGACGGAAGTGTATCTACGAACGGGTCGAGACAGTGACTTCGGGATCGACGATGGCATCCGGCTGATTCCGTTGGGTCTCGGCGTTCCCGTGCCGAAGAACACGCAAGCCTCGGTGTTGGGAAAGGGTCCGGGGTTGGCTCTCCAGTGGGTCGATGTCGAGGAGTTGGACGAGACCTTGCCTGGCCAGCGATTGTTCACCGCGGACATGCCACCGGCAATACGCACGGTCTTCAATCAGCCGAATGGCACGCTGAAGTCCGCGAAACTATCACGCGATGAACTCCAAGCCTACGTGACAAAATCGTTCGGCGCGATTGGTGCCCGGTTGTACCGCCGCGACCTCACGGCAGCCGAGCTTTCCGGCATCGTGACCAGCTACATGAAGGCTGCTGACGGCGGAGTTGCTTTGCGCACCGCGTTCGTGACTGAAGTGGCGGCGATGGTGTCCTCGCCCGATTTCCTCTGTGTCGTCGAGAAGCCGGGCAAACTCACCGACTTCGCCCTGGCATCGCGGTTGTCGTACTTCCTCTGGAACTCGACCCCTGACGAGGAACTCCTCGATGTCGCTCGAAAAGGGAAACTCTCGGATCCGCAAGTGTTGCGTGCTCAAACCGAGCGGTTGCTGAAGGATCCAAAATCCGAGCGATTCGTGAAGGATTTCCTCGACCAATGGCTCGGTTTGTGGGGCATCGAGAACACGACACCCGACAAGGATCTGTACCCCGATTACGACGACCTGCTGAAGTTCTCAAGCGTGATGGAAACACAAGCGACGTTCCGCCACATGCTCGACAAGAACCTGAGCGTGCGCGATTTCGTGGCTCCAAAGTGGGCGATGGTGAATTCCCGATTGGCCAAGCACTACAGCATTCCCGGTGTCGATGGCTTCAGCATCCGCGAGGTTCGCTTGCCGGCCGAGACCCCGTTCGGTGGCATCTGGACTCACGCTTCCACGATGAAAGTGACCGCGAACGGCACACTCACTTCGCCAGTCAAGCGAGGCGTGTGGGTCGCGGAGCGGTTGCTCGGAATCCCGATTCCACCTCCACCAGCGAACATCGACCCCGTCGATCCCGATACCCGCGGAGCGAAGACACTGCGGGAACAACTCGCACTCCACAGCGGTAAGGGATCGTGCGCTGCGTGCCACGCCAGGTTCGACCCATACGGCTTTGCGTTGGAGAGCTTCGATGTGATGGGCAACTTCCGCACGAGCTACCGCACGGCGGACCGCACCGCACCCAAGGGGAAGAGCAAGTGGAAGGACGGCCTTCCCGTGGACACAACCGGCGTTACCCCGGACGGCAAAGCCTTCGCGGGAGTGAAGCAACTGCGAGAGATGTTGGCGACGAATTCTGACCAACTCGCCCGTGGCGTGTCGCGGCATCTGCTGACATACGCCACAGGCCAACCCGCGACGCCGATCGATCAGCCCACGATCGAGGCCATCGTAAAAGGTGCTGCCAAGGACGAGTATGGGCTGCGTTCGTTGATTCACGGGATCGTCCAGAGTGAACTGTTTCGGATGAAGTGAGAGACAGTGCGTAATAATCGGAACCGTTACCGGTGGTGAGTAAGGTGTTTCCCCCTCACCCGCGACTCGAAGACTCGTCGCGACCTCTCCCCCAAAATCGGGGGCGAGGTGGGGGTGATTGGCTTCTTCTGAAGGCAATGAGTTTGGGTACGCTGAAGCGAAGACGCTGCGCACCCCCCTCGCCCCCGATTTTTGGGGGAGAGGGGGGTGACGGGGAATTAGCTACACTGCACCCTGGCACAATCTCACTCATTCCGCCACCGTTTATAGTGACAACCGCAATCGGAGAAACAGAATGACGCATCTGATGAGGCTCTTGTTGCTGAGTGCGGTTGCCGTTGCTGTGAGTTGTTCCAACGGAACGGCCAGTGACCCCGCTGCAACTCGCTATTACCTGATCGGCAATTCACTGACATGGGACACCGTCCCTGAACGGCTGACCGGCGATGTGCAATGGCATGTCGATTGTGGAGTGAACCTGCCGTTCATTCACGCCAATCCCGGCAAACCGTGCGTCAAGAACTCGACCCTCTGGCCAACAGCCCTGCGCGACAAGCAATACGATGTCATCTCAGTTCAGCCTCACTTCGGCTCGACGCTGAAAGAAGATGTCGACACCATCTCCACCTGGATGAAACTGCAGCCAAAGGCAGTCTTCGTCATTCACACGGGCTGGGGCAGACACGCTCAGCACATGGGCGAATTCGGCAGTGACGCGGCACCAGTCCAGATGGCACATAGCCCGGTGTATATCCGCGCGTTGATCGCCGAACTTCGGCAAGCTCACCCAGGCCGCGAGATTCGCCAGACCATGGCGCAGAATCTCATCGCGAAGATCGCCGAGGACATCGCCGCGAAGGAAGCGCCCTTCAAGTCTCTCGCAGAACTCTATCGCGACGAGATTCACATGACGCTCGACGCCGGGCGATACCTGATGCACAACGCCATGCGGCATGCTCTCGGGCAACCGTTCTCAACCACCGGCTTCGAGAAACTGACCCCGGACGTGAAGAAGTATCTGGATGGTGTCCTGACGTTGCTGGTCACGGCCCCCGCGGATCGGGCCTTACTGCCGCAGATCCTCGGGACAGCGGACTCGGTGGATCGCCCGGCCTTGATTGCCAAGCTCGCGGACAAGAACCTTCAAAGTAAGATGACCACCCTGCTCCCTGAGATCGAACGAGCGGCGAAGCGAAACCGCAGCATGCTCCCGCTGCAAACTGAGATCGAGGAGATCGGCGGCAAATTCATTTGGACACCGCTTGGCCCGCAGTGGCTGTACTTGGCGACCAGCGATACAGGAGCTGAGGTTCTCGACATACCGGCTGCGATCGACCTGTACAACGGGAACAACCCACTCAAGGGGAAAGGTGGGCGGAACGAGAAGGTGACCGACGACTGGCTGAAACGGCTCGCGGGTGTCACCACACTTCGCCGGCTCGACCTGGCGAACTGTGCGGTTCAAGGTGATGGCTTGCAGCACATCGCGGCGCTGAGCAACCTGCGTGAACTCAACCTGACGCTCACCCCCATCAAGGACGAGGCGCTGAAACACATCGCCGGGCTGACCGAATTGCGTGTCCTGGGTCTGGCATCGACGCAATGCACCGGCACCGGTTTCACGCATCTCAAAGCCCTGAAAAAGCTGGAGAGCGTCAACTTCCACTTCACGCCACTTAACGACGACGGGTTGCGGGCGATCGCGGAAGTCCCCATCTCGGGGCGACTGTGGTTCGCGCATACACGCTTCACTGACGAAGGTGCCGCGAGCTTGAAAACCCAGACGCAGTTGAAACGCTGTGGCATCGGCAGCACCGCGAAGGGCAGTACCGGAGAAGCCGTCGCCGCCCTCACGAAGTTGCCCCTCGAAGACCTCGCGCTGCTCGACAATCAGGCGACATCCATCGGCGTCGCTCATGCCGCGAAGATCGCCACGCTTCGCAAGCTGGATATTTCGCATGCCCCGACCGTGGGGAATGACTCGATGAAGTTACTGGCCCAGTTGCCGTTGCTGGAGGAACTCAAGATCGGCAGCGCACAGGTGAACGACGAGGGTCTTCAGTTATTGGCTGCCACCAAGTCACTCAAAAAGCTTACACTCAGTGGCATGAAGCAACTCACTCCTGCAGGGATCGAGCAGCTACGCAAGGCCCGCCCCGAGTTGGTGATTGAAGCAAAATAAGCGGTTGAATCCCCGTGCCAGTTGTAGCTGGCCTCTGTGAGGCCGGCTGACCTTCGCCCCACAAGACCGGCTTCACAGAGGCCAGCTACAAACACATTGCAAAGCGGAGTTCCGAGATGCCTCACGTTCGCTCACAGAGATGGTTGCTCGATCGTCGACACATTCTGCGTGGAGTCGGCGTCTCGCTGGCGTTGCCCCTGCTCGATTGCATGCGGCCGATCCATGCAGCCGACAAGGCCACCCGACCAAAGCGGAGCGTGTTCATTTACCTTCCCAACGGCGTGAATACAGTCGCGTACCAGATGGACACAGCCGGGGCGGATTACAAACTCTCGAAGCCACTCGCGGCCCTTGAGAAGCACCGCAAGGTCATCACGCCGATCAGTGGCTTGCATCACCCGCACGGTCTGGGGAATCACCACAATTGCAGTACCATCTGGCTGACCGGTGGGAAGATCGGTCCCTCGGAGCGGAACACGATCTCGGTCGATCAACTCATGGCACAGGTGACCGCGCCGCAAACGCGCTACTCCTCGATCGAGATGAGCAATCAGGGGCATTCACTGGCATACAGTGCCGACGGCATTCAGCTTCCTGCCCAGGCCAGTCCGGGTGTCGTGTTTCGGGATATGTTCACCGAACCGCAGGGTGGAATCGCGAAACAGCGCCGGGGATTGCAGCGCCGCGGAAGTATCCTCGACGCGGTCCTTGAAGAATCGAACTCGCTCGGCAACCAGCTTGGCAAGGACGACCGTGGCCGACTGGAACAGTACCTGACTTCAGTTCGCGAGGTGGAGGTGCGCACGCAGCGTGCAGACAAGTGGCTCGACACACCGCGACCGAAGGTCGATCCTGCGGTGCAGACACAACTGAATCGCGACATCTCCCTGGATCGGCTCGGCGAGTATCTCCGCACGATGTACGACATCATGGTGCTGGCCTTCCAGACCGACATGACCCGCGTGGCCACCTTCAGCACGGGCAACGAGGGGCAAGGGCCGGCCGTGCCCGAGATCGGGTTGAAGCAAGATCGGCACTCGCTCTCGCACCACAACGGCAATCCGAAACTCATGCAAGACTTGCTGGATAGCGACGCCTTCAACATCAAGCAGTTCAGCTACTTCCTCGACCGGCTTGCCGAGGTGAAGGACGCCGACGGCCCGCTGCTCGACACGACGATGGCTCTGTACGGCAGCGGCATGGCATACGGCCATAGCCACGGGAACGCGAGCCTGCCGATCATCCTCGCGGGCGGCACGCAACTTGGCTTCAAGCATGGCACCCACATTGACTTCAACCTCATCAAGGATTTCAAGGGCTACGACAAGCACCCGGGCATCTACTTCAACCCGGTGAACAGCAAGGCAGTGCTCAGCAACCTGCTGCTCACGATGGCCCAGAAGATGGACGTCAAGACGGAGAAGTTCGCCGACAGCAACAGCACCATCTCGGAGGTGTTGGCGTGACACGTTCCATCAGGGTGTTCGGCTTCATCATCGCGCTCGGTGCTTGCGTCATGACCTTTTTCGCCTTCGCCCAGGAGAAGAAGAAGGAAGCACCAACCGCCGTGGCGGAACCAACCAAGGAAGCCGTTGCGAAAGCTCCGAAGTTCGTTTCAGCCGATGCGGGGAAGTACTTCTCTGGAGAACTGGTGTTTGTTGATGGGGTGAACCGCCGGGGTGCATTACGGCTCGATGGCGATGGCCCCCTGCACTACTTCGCGATGCTGCCTTACGGTATGGCCGGCTACAACGGCGCTCCAGCGGAACTCCGCGACGTTCCGCTGGGCACGCACATGCACGGCTACTTTCACCTGCCGCCCGCAGGCGAGGAAGACACGATCCCACCACATCAGAGAGCGCAGCCGAACAACCACGCACTCACGCTCGAAGACGACTTCAGCTATTACCAGCGTCGAGGGCAGGCGTGGAAGATCGTGGCGATTGACTTGAAGAAGGGGAAGCTTGATGTCGCCGCAACGGGCAAACCCGTGAAGGACGGCATCAACGGGAAGTACACGTTCGACATCGACTCCAGCACTCGCGTCTGGAAGGGGCGAACGGTTGTCGATCTCGATAGCCTTGCGCCGGAGCAAACAGTTCAACTGAATCTGAGTTGGTCGCAGGGGGCCGTAAACAAGGAGTTCGTCGTCACCGATGTCTGGCTCGATGATGCCAGTCGCACGTTCGCCACGGAAATGCAACGCCGACGGCATGTGCGGTATCAGCAGCAGCGCTGGCTGCCCGGCTGGATCGATCATGTGGAACACTTCGATTACGGCGGCGCGATGATTACGATCACGCTATTTGGCGGGTTGGATCAATCACTCTACGACGACATGAAAGCCAGCCGCGAAACGGGTTACTGGGTCGCCGCAGCAGAGAAGACATTGCGGACATGGTTCCATCGTGCGGATCGGAAAGTTGGACGCGTGCAGGACTGGAAAGAGATTGAGAACCCACCAGTGGGGAGCAGCGGAATTCAGTTGCGCTTGAAGTTCGCGGAAGTACTCGAAGGGTATCGACCCGGCCGAAATGTCCGGCTCAAATGTGACCGCTGGGCATTCGTCACGATGCCGTTCGAGGAGCGCGTCAAATCGCTGGAAGAGCAGAAACGTTCGCAAACGATGAGTCTGCCTTGATCACTCACCCAACAGAGGAGTCCGCATGAAGAGGTTTGTTTCGCTTGCCGCCATCATCACCATTCCCCTGGTATTGGCGCTCACCAGCGCTGGCGCTGACGAGCCAAAGTCGCTCGTCGAACCCGGCGCGAAGGTGAAGAAACTCGCCGACGGGATGAAGTTCACCGAAGGGCCCGTGTGGCTCCCCGCGGAGAAGAAACTCGTTTTCTCCGATATCCCCAACAGCAAGCTGATGCAGTGGAAAGAAGGCGGCGGTCTGTCCGAATTCCGCAAGAGCGAGCAGTCCAACGGCAACATCCTCGATCTGGAAGGACGGCTCATCTCATGTCAGCACGCGGCGAGAAACCTTGTGCGAACGGAGAAAGACGGGAGCATCAAGGTCCTTGTGGACAAGTTCGACGGTAAACGGCTCAACTCGCCCAACGATGTGGCGATCCGCTCAGATGGCACATTGTGGTTCACCGATCCGCCGTGGGGGTTAACCGAGAAGGCAGAGGTCGCGGGTCACTGGGTGTACAAATTCGATCCGACGACGGGCAAGGTGGAAGCCGTCGTCAAGGATCTCGCCATGCCCAACGGCATCAACTTCTCACCGGACGAAAGCCGTATCTACATCGCGGATACCGGCGGCAACACCAGGCATCCTGATGCTGCCTACCACAAACTGCCGGCAGGGATTCATTGCTATGAGGTCAGCAAGGATGGCGTGCTCGGGAAGAAGCAGTTCACGATCAAAGATAGCAGCGATGGCATGGCTGTCGATGTGAAGGGGAACCTCTACACGACGCACGGCAAAGTGAAAATCTACAACCCAGAAGGCAAGCTACTGGAAGAGATCGTGGTGCCTGAAGGACCGGCCAACGTCTGCTTCGGTGGCGAAGATTACAAGACCTTGTTCATCACCGCTCGCACGTCACTGTACAGCATTCGAATGGTGAATGCCGGGGCGAAGCCGCCCGGCGCGAAGTGGTAAGCGAAGTGTCTTTGTCCGTGGACCGCGGGAGGCGCGCCCCTAAAACCTAAGCTGCTCAGCGACCTTGGATTGTTCACTGATGCACCAGAACATGTACAGCAGCGGGCGAGCCGCCCGCGGTCCACGGACGAAATGCATTCGCTCAAGTTGTGGAGATCGATCGCTTTGAGTTGTCTCGTTTTGCGATTGGTGATGTTCAGCAGCGGGCGAACCGCCCGCGGTCCACGGACGAAAAGTTCAGGAGCAGCCAGATGACACGCACTCTCGTCAGCGTCGCATTCGTGTTCGTGTCATCCACTGCGATGGCGGCTGAACCGGCCGATTTCGACGTCACCGTTCAGCCGTTCTTCAAGACGTATTGCCTGCGTTGCCACAACGACAAGATGCCGAAGGGCGACTTCCGCCTCGACAATCTCTCGCGTGACTTCACCAACCAGACGGTTGCACAGCGATGGGGTGAGTTGCTGTTTCGACTCAACGCGGGAGAGATGCCACCGAAGAAAGAACCACAGCCGAAGGCCGAAGAGTTGGGCAAGGTCGCTGACTGGATTTCAACGCGGCTCAAGGAAGGCGAAGCGGCACGCATGGCCAAGCGCGGCCCGATCACACACTATCGACTGAGCCGCGAAGAGTACGGTCACACCGTCTACGATTTGCTGGGCGTCTACTTTGATGTGAATCAACCCGGAGCCTTCAACGACGATCCACGCTGGCACGGCTTCGATCGCATTGGCTCACTCCTGTCGCTGTCGCCGTCGCACGTGGAGCGCTATCTCAAAGCCTCAGAAACTGTACTTGAGCGAGCATTTCCCGCGGCTCCACCGAAAGCCCAGAAAATCCGCCGGGACGCAGACGATGGCAAGTGGAAGGCTCAGGGAGAGTTCGGGCCGATCCGCTGGTTGATGTGGCCGGATCATGGTCATCACCTGCTGAATGTCAGTTCTCCCGGTCTGTATCGCATCCGGATCCAGATGAGTGCGTTGCCCTCGTTCAAGGGACGAGTCCCGCACCTCGCGTTGTGGCATCACGGCCAGAAGAAGTCAATTGTGGGGCGTGACGTGCTGGCAGCGGAAGGTGAGCCGACGATCGTGGAGATCGAAGCATTCCTGCCCGAAGGCGCATACACGATCAAGAACGAATCGCCCGGAATGTTCTCCGATGGGCACACGCTCAGCAACACAAAGTTCACGTTTCGGAGCACGACAACCACACCTCAGAATCGACCCACAGGCTACAAGTTCTTCAACGAAGAAGGCCAGCCCATCTATCCTCTTCTGCTCGTCGATTGGGTAGAAATGGATGGCCCGATCCTCACGGATGCCGACAAGAAGAAGCGCGAAGGGTTGCTCCCGGCCAAAGATGGCGATCTCACCGAGGCCCGGGTTGCTCTGAAGCGGTTTGCCTCGAATGCCTGGCGTCGGCCTGTTAGCGAGGCGGAGACCGACCGATACATTCTGTTGATGCAAAGTGAACTCAAAGCAGGCGAGAACTTCCGTTCGGCGTACCGCTCGGCGATGGTCGGCATCCTGACTTCAAAGAACTTTTACTACCTGGAAGAAGGCGCCCCAACCGAGCAACGGCCCAAGGTCACCGACTGGGAACTCGCCTCGCGACTGTCGTACTTCCTGTGGAGTTCGATGCCCGATGAGGAACTCATCGGTGCCGCACGCAACGGAACGCTCGCGAAGCCCGATGTGTTACGTACCCAACTCACACGGATGCTCGCAGACGCGAAGATCAACCGGTTCACGAATGCGTTTCCGAAGCAATGGCTGCAACTCCACCGCGTCGGTCAGTTCCCCGCCGACGCCGAGTTGTATCCCGATTACGACAAGTGGCTGGAAGAAAGCATGGTACTGGAGACGACTCTCTACTTCGACACCGTGTTCAAGGAGAATTTGCCGCTCCGTGAGTTCATCACATCAGACTGGACAATGCTCAACCCTCGGTTAGCAATGCATTACGGAATGCCCCGGTTGAACTCGACAAACTTCCAGAAAGTGAAACTGCGCCCCGAGGATCATCGCGGAGGGATACTCACGCACGCATCGGTGCTGTCGCTCACATCAGACGGAACTCGGCATCGCCCCGTCCATCGCGGCGTGTGGGTCTCGGAAGCGATCTTCGGCCGGACTCCACCGCCCCCGCCGCCAAACGTCGAGCCACTCGCCCCGACTCCAAGCAACAAACCAAAGGCCACGATTCGAAACCAACTCGAGGCACACGCCACGCACGCAACCTGCGCCTCGTGTCATGCCAAGATCGATCCACTCGGATTTGCCTTCGACACCTTTGATGCGATCGGTCGGTGGCGAACGCACGAGCAAGTCCAGGGCGGTCAGGGGGATAACCCAGTTGTCGATGCAAGCGGCATCCTGCCGAACGGCCGTGCTTTCAAGGGGCCGGATGATTTCAAGCAATTGCTTGTGCAGGATCACGATCGCTTCGCCGAGGCATTCGTCGAGCAACTGGCGACGTTCGCACTGCGTCGCGTGATGACAATTGACGATGCCGCCCAAATCAAGGCCATTGCACAGGCGAGCAAGAAGGACGGTTACAAACTCCGCACGGTCGTTGAGAACTTGGTGTTCTCGGAGTTGTTTCAGAAGCGCTGAACCGGCGTTTGGAGATTTGGCGGTTGTCCCAGAAATGGCCACGGGGGCCGAGGCCCCCGTGGTAATCGAATCGAAGCAAGCCACGATCACTTCTTCTCGAATGGGTTTTCAGGCCCTGTGCCCACGGTCACCTTCCGCTTCTCGACTTCCTTGACCCACTTATCCCAGTCACCGACAATCTTCCTTCGGTTCTCATCGGTTTCGTCCTGCACCGTGCTCTTGACGAACAACTTGCCGTCGGGGCGAACGATCAGCATCTCGGCGGCCACTTCCTCGGTGATGGTTTTGCCAGACGCGGACTTGGTCACCACTTTGCCACCATCGAAATCCACCAACACCGACTTGGTGGTGAAGTCCACCAGCCAGCCCCGCGGGAGCGCCACATCCTTCTTCCCAACGATCGATCGGTCGGCCACTTCGCGAAGTACGTACTGGTTGTCCTTGCTCGACCACAACGGCAACTTGATGTACTGCTTCCGACCGACGTACTCCCCACGACCGACCGGCATGTCGGCTACAACCCAGGCTCCCACAGGCTCGCGGTTGCCGCCTGCATCTGTGCGAACCTGTTCGAGCCAACTACACATCTCAACAACCACCTGGTTGTCCTTCGCCTGGAGACGCTCGCGGAGTTCACGTTCCTTGCCGTATTCGTCCTCAATCTTCTTCCGGAATGTTCCGGGGTCGATCGCGTACAGGAACGATTCGCTTGGAACGGTGATCGAGTCGGCGATCTGTGCCCAGGGGCTATAGATCTCCTTGACGTTCGCATACGCGGGGATCGCAACTTCCTTGGTGAGACCGAAGTTTGGGTTGATCATGCGGAGGCGAACGCGGTACTCGTAGGTGTACCCGGGCTTCACATCCACATCGACAAACCGCAGAAGCAGTTGTTCGATCTCGATCGGCGGAGCTGCTTCTTGATTGCTAAGCTCGCCTGGTTTTGGTGGACGGCCGGGTCCAACGGCCGGTCCTTTAGCTGGACCCTTACCCGCGATCACCGGACCACCGCTCAGGTCGGAACCGAAGATCGCATCGGCACCGGTCCCCTGACTGGTTTGCGGGTTATAGATCTGCTCGCGTGGCGGTCGGCCGGTCAGTCGTGCCAGCAGGTCCGAAGGCGTATCTGGCTTACGGTTCGCATCCTTCATCTTCTTGATCGTGGCGTTGATCGCCTCGAGCCGGATGTTGGGGTACGATCCCAGTTCAGGCACCAGTGCGGGGAGCGGCAACGCAAGGGCCATGTCGTACCGGATGAAGTGCGACAGCCAGCCATCCTCGAAGTGATCGGCCAGTTTCCGGGCGTTGATCAACTCCAGGTATTTGTCTTCAAACTTGTACTCGGACCAGTCCTGGAACACCTCGGCGTTGCCGCCAGGCATCAGTCGTGAAACCTTGCGTTGGACCTCGTATCCGTCGTAAAGCGGCCCCCACCTCTGAGCTTCTTCCGAACTGGGAAGCCGGAGTGCGCGCTTAATCTCATCGACCTGCTTCTTGTACGGGATCTCAGCATTCAGGATGACCATTCGAAGTGGGATCACGGTCATCGCCGGGACTTCGCCCTTTTCGAGCGCCGCGTCGAGTTCTTCGAGTGGGACATACTTGAGCGCCTTCTCCATGCGCTGACCGTTCGCGTCGAACCCGCCACCAACCCCACCGAAGGGGTTCAACCCGCCGGCTGGCTGCTTCCCACCCGGGCCTGGGCCTGGGCCCGGCCCAATCCCCATCGGCGGTTGCATGGGGTTATCGCGGATGATCTGTGCCGTACCCTTCGTTCGCCCGGTGAGCGTTTTGAACAGTGTCTTGCGCTTTTCCTTGTCTGCTTCGCTCACGGCCTTTGAGATGATGACGCCAATCTTCGCCTGGCCCTGGTTGTCGAACGTGATGTCATAGCCCTTCATGGGGGCGCGGACGAGATCGACCTGATACGCCCCGATTGGGAGAACGAGAGGGTTCTCCTTCTTGGTGTCAGGTTTGGCGATCGGGTCGAACTGTGGCCCGGTGGTCGCGAACAACTCGACCGGGACAATCGGCATCTTGTACGGCTTGGTGATCCAAGGAGGCAACTCGGCGTCTGCGTCCTTGAGGTCCGAGTCGGAGAAGTTAGGATCCCGAATCTTGTTCTGGACGAGATTCGCCTGGGTATCGAGTTTCTCGGCCATCTCAACTGGGTTTTTCGCCCCGAGCCACCGGGAAGCTCCCCAGACCATGAAGACAAATAGGAAGAATCCGGCCACGCCCATCGCCAGGAACTCACCCTTGGCAACGAGCATTTGTTTCAGATCAGCTTTTGATTTCGCCTTGGCCATTTCGCGGCACCTCCAATGTGTGGTGTGCGGTTGTGATCGGTTCAGAGGGGTTTTCCCGCCACTACAGGCAGAACGCTGAAGCGGCGGGAACCGTTGGTAGATCTTGCGGGTCGTGCCGACCCTGCGGGTATTCAGCGTGTGCGGCGGCGCATCTTGGGAGTCTTGGGATCAGGAACAACCGCTTCCTTCGGAGCCTTGGGGTCCGGTGCTACCGGGTCCTTAGGCTTCGGTTCCGTGGCCTTTGGTTCGACCTTCGCTTTTGGTTCGACTTTCGGCTTCGGCTTCGGCTCTACCTTGACATCCTTGGGCTTCGGCTCAACGACATCCTTCGACACCTCACCTGGCGGCATGTACTTCTCGTACAGCGAAACGATTCCGTACACCGAAAGCTCGATCAGCCCCGAGGTGAGCTGAGATTCGGATACAGTGCTTACGTTCCCGCTGCCTGCGAACGGGCTGATTGGTCCTGGTCCGGGACCTGGGCGTGGCCCTGGTCCCGGTCCTGGTCCGGGTTTTGGACCTGGCCCCCTTGGCTCGGGATTGTTGAATTCCTGGCCCAACCCGGCACCCCCAGATGCCTGCACAATGCCACCACCCTCAGGAATCAGGTGATTGTTCGTGCCTGTTCCAAGCGAACCGCGGAAACGTGCCCAGTTTGCCTGTGTGATCTGGAACTTGAGCTGCGAGTTCACGAAGGCAAGAAGGACATCCTGCATATACGCCTGATCGACAACAACCGCGATTGCCACCGGCATCCGACGGACTTCCTCGGTTACCGCGATGTATCGTTTCTTGTTCGCGTTCACCACGGTATCAACTGTTCCGCCACCCGATTTGCCGCTCGTGCTGCCGCCAGGTCCCGCCACACCGGGTCCGACGAATGGGCCTCCGAACGGAGGACGCACCCCGGGGCCATCGATCTTAGCATCACCTTTACTCTGTTCCTCTTTCTTGAAGGCTTCGAAGTTCGGCATCAGCATTTGTCGGTCTGCGAATCGACTGTCGGTTTTGCCAAGTTCCATCGCCTCGATGCGGCGAACCGGCACAGTGCGGGTGTCGAACACTTGCTCGACTTTCGCAATCTCGGCTACATCCATCGTCGGCGGGATGATGTGGTCATCGGTTGGGACGATATTCAAGACGTTGGCGGGGGTTTTCCCATCCGCCTTCAATGCTCCCACGCCCGCGAGGAACTCGCCACCGATCTTGAACTCGAATGGCCGAACATCCTTGCCCGGCTGAAGCCATATTTTCACGACCATCGTGTTGTTCAGGCCCATGAGTTGGAGCCGATCCGTGTGGTTGATGAGCCGGCCAGTCATCACTCGCTTGTTGTCGCGGGTGACGACTTCGAGCTCCAGTTCCCAGATGCGGCTCCGGAACTTGCGGCGGAGCGGATCATCAGCGGTTTTCTTTTCCGGATCGTCGATCACGACCCCATCCTTCTCGTACTTCACGCGATTGAACTCGGCCATTTGAGCATTCACGGAGCGTACGGCTTCCAGCATCGACCTCTGAACCCAGATATCCTCCATCATGAGCCAGATCTGCTCGGAGGTTAGAGAGCGATCGTCCCAGGTGTTGACATGCCGCAACACGGACTGCCAGCCATCTTTGAACTGGGTCGGAGCGAGTGTGTCGGCCATCCCGGTGCTGGGTTGGCTCCCCTTCACCTTGGGGAGAACCGTGGAGAACTCGGCGAGATACACCTCGGGCTTCTTGAACTCCTCGTACTGGTTTTCGGAGTAAGGGATGGTCTTCCCGAAGGCCAGGTTGAGGCGTTCGACATCCTTCAATCGTGCGGAAGCAATCGGCCAGACGTACATCTCCTTCTGACGATCCCAGTTGATCTTCCAGAGTTCGTCCTTCTTCGTATCAACCTTGTACACCTGCTCCTTGATCGCCTTGATGAGCGCGTCCGACTTCGGGTTCAGTTTGCCGTTGAGGGACTTCTCGGCTTTGCTGTAAGCATCGAGTTTGGCCTCCACAGCCGCGCCAACGCTTGAACTCACCGTGATAGCGGCGATGAAGACAAACAGCGGGACAATCCCAAGCAGTATCCAGAAGTGGTGTTTCTTGAAGACTTCTTTGTTTTTCATGATCGGGTACCCGGCGGTGTTTTGGAGTTAGGGTGGTTTCACCCGTTATGCCCCTCGCGAGGGGTTCGTTCCGCTGCCCAGCAGTTGAAGGGCATGCGGAGCGTTTGGCGTTGCTCCGAGTCAGATCGTTAGCGAGGCGGACCGCCAATGGCTGGGTTTGCACCGGCTGCGAGATCTGCAGGGGGTGCCTCGAGTCCGCTGCCCGACGGGATCGGCTCGCGCCAGATGAACATGATGACGAACTCATATCGCCGGCGTTCGACACCATCCTTCTTGTCGCCTGTTCCACCGATGGGGGGTTGAGCCACGCCCCCAGGTATGCCACCAGGAGTATTCGCACCACCAACCCCCGAAGTGGTTGTGGTCAACCCAGTCCACGCTGGCCCCAACGGAACGGCAGCGGCGGGTGCACCGGCTGTGGGGTCCCCTCCGGGCACCGGGGGAGGACCGACAGGAACTGGTTGACCACCGGGACCACCAACGCCGCCCGCTCCCGCGCGATCCGTGAACAACTTGTCCAGATACGAGTTGTTGATGTAGGTGAACGAGTTTGGAAGCGCGTCGTCGATCTTCCACCAGTTGTAGATGAATGGGTGCGATACCTTCCCCTTCACCGGATCCTGAACGCCGACGATGAACCGACCGACCTTGTCTTCGTTCTTGGCGAAGGTGTCGAACTTCTGGAGGTTCTTGAGGAGCGCCTTCTTGAGGAACTCGGGAGCTTCCTGGTGGTCGGTATAGCCACGAATCTCGACAACCCAGACGCCCTCAGGTGGCTTCTCGTTCGGTGCAAGGGTGGGCTTCCACGCGGGGCTGAAGTGTCCTTCCGAATCCTTGCGGGGTTCCCGCTCAGTATCGAGCATGGTATCGGCGATGAACTTGCCGTAGCCGCGAGTCTTCCCGTCGCCGTAAACCGCGTCATCTGCAGCCGTGAGGAACGCGGCCGGATCCTTCACCCACCGCGTGTGAACGGCCTCGACATTCACGAGCGCGAGGTTCTTCGGATGTGCCGATGCATCGTCGGCGAGTGCCTGCTCGATGGGCACGCCGCGAGCCATTCGCTGTTTGAACCAGTTGAGGGCTTCAATCCCGACGTCGTCCTTGCCCTTCCAGTTGAAGTCGGTGAGGTTACCGCCCTCTTTCTTGTCTCCTGGCCGGGGCATGACGGCGGTTTCGACTTCGTAGAAGCGGGGCCAGTTGAGGCGTTCTTCCTGGCCGGCAATGACCAGTTTGCCACGCCGTTGAGCTTCCTGCGATTCGGTGATCGTGGAGTTATACTTGGCCGTCTGCCCGTCGTGCGCCGAGATCGCCGTCTTGACATGCTTCTGTGCGTCTTCGATCTTGGCATCAGATACAGACTTCAGGTCCGCGGAGAAGCCGAGAGCCAACCCCGCAGTGCCGACCAACAGCATTGCAGCGGCGGTGACGGCATACGGTTTCTTCGCTCGAATGATGCGATCGAAGCGGATCTCGGAAGGAAGCAGGTTCGTGGTCAGTCGCGCCTCGCCCAACGCCTGGAGGGCCAGCCCGTAGGCGATCGGGAACGTCAGGAGGTTTTCCTGGAACAGCGGATCGGCGAGGACGCTTTCACCGGCCAGTCGTGCGAACTTCCCAGGCTTGCGAACTTCCAGCGAAAGTTTGTCGCCGAGGTACTTCTGCAGACCAGGGAGTTTGAACGCACTTCCCAACCCGACCAGATAGGCGACGTGGGCATCGCGGTGAGTGTTCGTGAAGTATCCGAGCGACCGCTGAACTTCACCCACGAAGTCGGTAAGGACTGGCTTGATCGCCTTGAGGATGTTCGCCATCTCCGGGCTTTTCGCGGCGTTCCGCTTCAGGTGCTCGGCCTTGGCGAACGTGAGCTTGAGTTCCTTCGTCAGTGCTCGGGTGAAGTTGTTTCCACCCAGCGGAATTGGGCGCTGCCAGATGATCTTCCCGCCGTCGGTGATGATCAGGTTCGAGGCGTCGGTGCCAATGTCCATGACGACGGCACAGCGTTTCTTCCCCTTGGGGGTCTCGTCGTCGGTTTCCGCTTCGGGAGTGACGGGGGTTGAGCCGCCTTTCCGAAGGATTTCGTAAGTCGCGAAGTTCACCAGCGCCAGCGGCGACATTTGAACGGTATGGACTTCGACCTTCGACCCCGAGAAGTAGCCGAGGTATCGCGAGATCACGTCCCGCTTCATCGCGAACAGACCAATCTCGGTTTCCAGCGCGAAGCCATCGACGGATTCGCCGCCGGCGATCTTCTGGAAGTCCCAGACGACTTCATCAAGCGGGAACGGGATCTGCTGTTTGGCCTCGAACTTCACGATCTCGGCGATCTTCTTCTCTTCGACCGGCGGAAGTTTCACGAACCGTGCGAGCCCTGACTGACCGGCGATCCCGATGGCAACCTCATCGAGTTTCAGTTCGTTGCGAGAGAGGAATTTATCGAGGGCTTCGCGGATGAGGGAGTCTGGATCCGCATCTGGCTGAGACAGGATTTTGGTGTGTTCGACATAATCGAACGCCGTGGCGGTTGGCTTTCCGTCGATCATCTCCAGACGGAGGGCTTTGAGGGCGCATTGACCAATGTCGATGCCCCACACGCCTTTTGTTATCGCCATATCGGTGTCTCCAGAGTGGTTTCGCGTCAAGAGTGTGGGTTTCGAGTGAAGAGGGTTGGCTTCGGCTCGAAACACGAAACTTTACTTGAAACTCCCTCGTGATGGTGTGCGACGTGCTCTCGCAACCGACCCGGGCTGGAAGTTGAAACCTCCAGGAGTCGGGTAGGCTCCACAGTTTTGAGTGGTTGGCTTGAGCCGCTGGGTTTACGGTATCATCCCGGAACTACGGCTGTCAACGAACACAACACGCGTCGTGACAGAATGTTGGCAGAATGGAGGGCGCATCCGCCGTGTTTCGGGTTTTCAGTAGGAATTATTAGGGTGAGGACGTGTATTCTGATCAGCAAACTGAGAAAAAGCAGGTAATTCTGAGGGTCACGGGTGTGAATCGTGGGCAGGTACTGGCGGTGACGCGATGTGGGGGAAATTGAGTCCGGTCGGGTGGGCGACCGCATCTCGAATTCATCTGTTTCACTGAGCCATGAAAATGGTTCCAGACGATATGCACACCCCTCTCTGGAACCATTTTACCTGTCTGGAAGAAAGAGCGTGAGTGTAATCGCAACTCTCATCGGGTGCGGCACTTGTCGAAAAATTCACGCCAAAGATGAATCGTTTTCACGCCTGGAAAGTGCCCAGATTAACATGAAAAACCACGATCTAGCACTTTGATATGGCATGAACTCAAAAAAAGACAGAGCTGTTGGGAGGTACTGTGCTTCTCGTTGAGTTCTCGAACTTTGGCCGCAGGAGCGGCCGAAGACCCGTCACACCGCAGAGCGGATGTGACGAGGGGGGAGAACGGATGTTACAGGGAAGTAGAGTTTCTCCCAACGCCGCTGACTTTAGGCCGAGACAATCAATCGCCCACCCGCTGAATGACTCGTTGCTCACGGTTTCTCGACCAGTTCCTCGACGGCCACGGTGTCAAGGCGAACAGCACCGCCGTCAGTCGTGAATCGCACTTCGGGCAGTTTCACCGTACCGGCTTCTTCGATCTCACCGAGTGGTTTACTCAGGTAGAACGCCTTGATTCGGCCGCCGGCTCGGTCGAAGCGAACTTCGCTGTATCGCCCCTTCTCGCCATCGTCGATCTGTTGTTTCGTCGGAACCGGGATCGCAGCCCCAAGTGGCTGGTATGAGCCGTGCTCGCCTTCCCGAACGCCAAACGTCGTCCCCTTCTCGCGATCCACGCGGATCGACCAGTGCTTCGCGGTTGCGGGCGAACCTTCCGCGATCGCAACCACAAGTTCCAGTGCGGCCGCCTCGTGGAGATCAACGCCGAGCAAGACACGGTATTGGGCCGGCATCCTGAACCTTCGGCTGGCACTTCCCTTGCCGACCATAACCGAGGTTTTTTCATCGTCCGTACCGATGGCCCAGCCCTTGACTGACCACCCAAGCAGCGTGTCACGCGTGAATAACTCTTCACGGTCTCCCGTCACGAACTCCACGCTTTTCTGGGTGTTCGGCCCGGCGATCGGGTCTGCTTTCCCGCCGGGGAGCTTGGCTCCCAGTGCCACGGCACCGGCGATCGCCAGCCCTCCGAGCGCCGCCAGGATGTAGAGCTTTGTTTTGCTTTTGGGAGCGGGCTTCCGCAATCTCCCAGTCGCCGGTTCGTCACCGTCTTCGTCGTCGTGCTCAGACGGAATTCCCGTCACGGATGGACGCGATCCTGGTATCCGGATCGAGGACGAACTCACCGTGGTTCCCTGCATGAACGGCAGCGCGTCGATGCGGTCAAGCAACTCACGGTAGGTTCCGACTCGATCTGACGGCTTCTGGGCCATCAGTAGCTCGATGAGATCCGCCGTTTCTTCAGAAATCGGTGCGCCGAGGCGAGGGGTTGGCTCGGATTTCTTCAGCATGACTTCCCAGATGCTCGCCCCGTTGAATGGCGAATCACCGGACAGGAGATGGAACATTGTCGCGCCGAGCGCGTAGATGTCGGCTCGGTGGTCGATGTCGGAGCCGGCGAACTGCTCGGGCGGCATGTACGCGGGGGTGCCGAGTACCACCCCGGCCGCAGTGAGTCGCTGATCGGTCGATTCGTCGCCGGTCTGGCGCGTGAGTGCGAGACCGAAGTCGGTGACCTTCACGAGCGGCACGCCCGGTGGAAGTGGGTAACCGGTCGGCGGCGGGGTCAGGAACAGGTTCGCGGGCTTGATGTCGCGGTGATAGACACCCAGATCGGCCGCGTGAGCGAGTGCCGCCGCGGTCTGCCTGGCAATGTGCCAGGCCGTGAATTCATCGAGTGGGCCACCTGCGTCGAGACGTGCTCCGAGGTCTTCACCTTCCAGGAGTTCCATCGCGAAGTAGGCCTGGCCGTTATGATGCCCGCAGTCGTAGACGCCGACGATGTTGGGGTGCCTGAGTTTGGCCAGCGAGACGGCTTCCTTGTCGAACCGGGCGAGCGCCGCGGGGGTCGGTTTCCGATCAGTGAGCACCATCTTCAGCGCGACAACGCGATCGAGTTTGACTTGCCGGGCACGAAAGACGACACCGCAAGCACCCTTCCCCAGAACGCCCGAAACCTCGTAGCCCGGGATCTGCTCGGCCTCGACGGTTTCGATCATCGCACCGGAACCGTTTACCTTTGGGGGTTGAGGTGAGATCGGTGCAGGGATGGAAGCGGAAACTGCGACGGCGACCGTGGCTCCGGGCTGATCAACCGTGTCCGAGAACGTGAGTCCCTTGATTTTCGAGGCGGGAGCCCACTTCTTCCCATCCGGGCTGACTTTGTCGGTGGGTTGCAGTTTCCCGGCAGCGGCACGATCGCGCAATTCACGTGAAGTGATCGGACCCTCCAGCTTCCCGCCCGACTCGATGTACCAACTCTGGGACATGACATGCCTCGGAAGCGGAAGGCTGGAGAGGCAGGCATGATCGCCCGCCCTGCCAGAAGTTGTGTCTGTGAACCGCGGCCGGCTCGGCCGCACCACCTATTCCATCCGGGTTGCTGGGAACTATCCCAACCGCCACTTTGTCTGTGGACCGCGGCCGGCTCGGCCGAACCACCTATTCCATCCGGGTTGCTGGGAACTATCCCAACCGCAACCGACTCGCTTTCGCTCAGCGGCCGAGCCGGCCGCGGTCCACGGAGAAACCCGATCACTGCTTCGTGTTCAATTTGTCGAGTTGATTCAGCAGTGCCTTCACGGAAGGGCGGTCAGTGGTGTGTTCACCCACATAAGCGTACACCACGTTTCCCTTGCGGTCGAGAATGTACGTCGAAGGCTTGGCCCGGTCGCCGCTGATGCCGAGGAGGTTCACAGCGGCCATGTCTTTGTCGAGCAGCAGCGGAATCGGCGAGGGCTTGTTGCCTTCACTGACTTTCGCGGTGGTCAGAAACTCGCCGGCCTTTTCGGATGGCCCTGGGAACACGACCAGCACCTCGGCCTCGCGCTTTTTGAACTCCGCGTTGTTCGCGACCATCGCGTTCATCTGGGCCAGGCACCCCGGGCAGAACACACCGCCGGGCGATTGCGGCATCCCCTTGGTCATGACGAGGACGACGTTCGATTTGTCCTTGTAGTTCGAGAGATCGACCTTCTTCCCTTCGAGGTCGATGAACGTCAGTTGCGCCTTCTCCGCACTGGCCATTCGGTCCTTATTCGCAGGAGCGTTGTCCAGGAATTGCTTGGCGAAGGCATTGAGATCGACAGGCGTGTTGTAGTCGTACTTGACCGGTTTGAATGGCTCAGGCTCTTTCCCACACCCCACGAGCACAACGCCAGTGAGAACACAGAAGGATACCAGACCGAAACCTGGGCGGGCCATGATGATCACCTCGGATGCCGGTGAATGCAGAGTGATCCGGATTGCTCCGGACCCTGCTCATCATACGCTCCAGTTGATGATATGGTTGCACAGAATGTGAGAGTGGGGCTTCACATCATGCTGAAGGGATCAATGTCAACCTGAAATTCCACTCCGCTGGGCGGTTTAGCGATCACCAGAACGTCACGCAGCACGGTATGGAGTAGCGCGCTGTCGGCGGATTGCACCTGGAAATGGAACCGATAGTAGTTGTTCAGCCGAAACACCGGGCACTCCGCTGGGCCGAGAATCCGCACAGGTGCAGGTGAACCCGGCGCGACGGGGTTGGCCTGGTTCCGCTTCGTGGCTTCGGCAAACGCCGCGGCGAGCGTGTCCGCGAACTGGGCGGCGGCGTCCTCTTTCTCGCTCCGAACGATGAGCCGAGCCATGCGGTGATATGGCGGGTACTGGTGTTCCCTGCGGTGAGCGAGTTCCTGCCCCGCGAATGTCACGAAGTCGTGATTCGCGGCGAGCGTGATGCAGGGATGCTCGGGTGTGAATGTTTGCACGAGGACGTTCCCACCCTTGTCGCCGCGGCCGGCACGGCCCGCGACCTGCGCGAGGATCTGGAACGTCCGCTCGGCACTGCGGAAATCGGGGAGATGTAACCCGACATCGGCGTTCACCACACCCACAAGCGTGACGTTGGGGAAGTCCAGCCCCTTCGCAATCATCTGCGTTCCGACGAGGATGTGGATCAGCCCATCGCGGAACGCATCGAGCACTCGCTGATGGCTCCCCGGTTTCGACATCGTGTCCGAATCCATTCGCTGGCAGACATACCCCGGGAACTTCGCTTCAATCTCGGCGTGCAACTTCTCGGTGCCAAGCCCCTGATAGCGCATTCCGGGTTGCGAGCAACTGGGGCAGTTCTGGAATGGTGCCGTCTCGAAGCCGCAGAAATGGCAGACCAGCGCGGCCTTCGTGCGGTGGAACGTCAGCGCCAGATCACAGTTCACGCACTGAGCGACGTGCCCACACGCCTGACAGTGAACGTGAGTGCTGAACCCACGGCGATTCAGCAGCAGAATGATCTGCCCCTTTTGCTTGAGCGCGTCCCGCATCGCTTTCTCAAGCGTCGCTCCGATGGCGAAGTGTTTCCCGTTGCTCGGTTTCGGCTCGTGCCGCAAGTCGATGATCTTGACGGCGGGCATCGGCCGACTCTCGACGCGGCTCGGCATACTCAGGAGCGTGTAGTTCCCACGTGCGGCGTTCGACCAGCTTTCCAGGCTCGGTGTCGCGGACCCCATCAGAATCGGGATCCCTTCGAGTCTTGCTCGCATCACCGCAACATCCCGGGCGTGGTAGCGTGGTGTGGCTTCCTGCTTGAAACTATTCTCGTGCTCCTCGTCGATGACGATGAGGCCGAGTTTGCGTGTCGGGGCGAACACCGCACTGCGGGCACCGACCACGACCTGAACGTGCCCCGTCGCGACTCGCCGCCAGTAGCCGCCACGCTCGGCATCGGTGAGGTGGCTGTGCAACACGGCCACGTTCCCGCAGCGACCCGAGAACCGAGCGAGTGTCTGCGGTGTGAGCGAGATCTCGGGAACGAGGACGATCGCTTCCTTCCCCTGCTTCACCGTTTCTTCGATCGCACGGAGATAGATCTCGGTCTTGCCGCTACCTGTAACGCCGTGCAGGAGGAACGGTTTGAATCCCTCGCCAGAATCGAGCGTGGCACGGATTTGTTCCCAGACGCGCTGTTGATCGGAGTTCAACTCGATGGGTGCCGATGGCGTGGTGATCTCGGTCTCCGGGCTACTGTCTCCCGACTCCAAACCCGAGGTCTCAATCCGCTCGCTGAACTTCCGCAGTAGCCCTTTCTTGACCAGACCGGAGATCACTCCCGCAGTGCATTTCGCGATGCGGGCAAGCTGAAGAATCTCGAGCGGTCGGCCTTCCTTCTTGAGCTTGTCGAGTGCGGCTTTTTGCTGTGGCGTGACTGTCGGCAATGGGTTCGGGAGTTGCTCCTTGGCGACGGGTTCGACGAACGCGGCAACACGGGTTCCGGCGTTCTCTCGCACACCAGCAGGCACGACTGCGTGCAGCACCTGACCCCAGCCGCAGAGGTAGTAATCCGCGATCCAGCGCGTCAGTTTCATCAGGTGATCGTCAATGATCGCGTCGTCATCGAGGACACGATGAACCGGCTTGATCTCGAAGTTCGCGGTGGGTGCCTGATCCGTGACGCGAACGCAGAACCCGATGGTGGATTTGCCACCTTTGCCGAACGGCGCTTCGACACGCTTCCCGACGCCGACTTTCTCGACGAGATCGGCGGGAATGGCGTAGGTGTATTCGGTATCGAGTGGTCGATCGAAAACGATGTTAGCAAACAACCCGGAGTGGGGACCGCTGGCGGTAGGCGGTTCGGCCTTGGGCCGCTTCCCGGTGTTAAAGAGTGACGGGGCCGTCATGGCCGTTTGCTCCATCCTGTTGGGCATGAGCGTGTTCATGCGCTCAGTTTAGCACTGGGCTCACACCCCACACAATGACGGTTGCCCAGACGGTACTATCGGCAAAATCGGGGCTTGGGGATGAGTTTTCGGCTCAATTGGAGTGAAGTGCCAATCTTGGCTGCGATTTGATGCGAAACCTCAAACACCGAACAGCCCCGAGGTGACAGACTGCTCCGTTGGAGATGCAGTTCAATTCGGTTAAGATGACCGTACAGCAGCCGCGCCCAGATCGAGGTGTCATGTCTCCTGCCAATCCCAACTCTGGTCCCCTTGATGGCACCAAGAGCGTACCCCTATTCCCAGGTGAGGAGCTTGCCCAGAACGATACACTCACCCAGCTCACCGCACCTACCGAGCCGAAGCCGAACTCGGCGACGTGTCAACCTGACGTTGAGGCACTTCTCGCCGAAATGGGCTTCAACGGGGACCCCAACCTGGACAGCACGGCCACGCGATCGCCACGCGAACTCGGCCACCCCACGGGGGGCGAGTCACGCCGCGCGATTCCCGAAATCCCCGGATACCAGATCACCGGGGAACTCGGCCGCGGTGGAATGGGTGTCGTGTACAAGGCGCAACACCTCCGGCTGAATCGCACCGTCGCCATCAAGATGATGTTGCGGACTGGAGCGGCCGATCTGCGAGCGGTCAGCCGGTTTCTCATCGAAGCCGAGGCGATGGCCTCGATCAAACACCCCCACGTCGTTCAGGTGTACGAGTTTGGGGAACGTGAGAAGAGTCCGTTCCTGGTTCTGGAATATCTTCCCGGAGGCTCCCTCACGGACCGGCTCACGAACGGCACACGGATGAAGCCGCTTGAGGCTGCGAAGTTGATTGGGCAGGTCGCTCGGGCCGCTGCGGCGATCCACTCCGCGAACATCGTTCACCGCGACCTCAAACCTGGGAACATCCTGTTTGATGCGGATGGGTTGCCGAAAATCGCCGACTTCGGTCTCGCCAAGCGTGCCGCGTCCGAACTGACCGAGACGCAAGCCATCATGGGAACGCCAGCCTACATGGCCCCCGAACAGGCCGACGGCCGAACCAAGTTCGTCGGCCCGCCGGCAGATGTCTGGAGTTTGGGCGTCATCCTGTACGAATGCCTCGTCGGCACGAGGCCGTTCGCGGCCCCGGTTGCCAGCGAAATCCTGGCGAAAATCCTCGCGTCCGCTCCGACACCGATTCGTCGCGTCGTCCGCGAGTTGCCCCCTGAGTTGGAGTTGATCTGCCAGAAATGCCTGGAGAAAGATCCCGCTGAGAGATACAGCACCGCGGAGGAACTGGCCGAAGACCTGGAGCGTTTCCAGGCGGGCAAACCGATCAGCGTTCGACCGCTCGGTGTTGTCCATCGAGGGTGCCGTTGGGTGAGGCGAAACCCCGTGGTTGCGTCGCTGGCAGCGTTCGCGTGTTTGACACTTCTCGTTGTGCCTCCCGCTGCCCTGCTCTACCAATCGAGACTTGCTGCGGCGGAGAAACTGAATGAGGCCCAGACACGAGCCGAGGCAGAAGCACGACGTGCCGAAACCGAGGCGAGGCGAGCGGAGGTCGAGGCCCGACGTGCCGCAACTGAAGCCAGTCACGCCGTGATGATCAAGGAGTATTTCAACCTCCTTGGGCGAGTCCAGCGTAATTCGACCGAACCCCACGCCGGGTGGACCTGGGAAGGGCTCGGCGATTTAGCGCAGGCCGGTGGTTACACGGATCTTGCCGCGGGCGACCCTGTTGAATTGCGGTCGGCCGCTGCCGTTTGCCTGGCCTCACCCGACCTTCGCGAGATTGCAATCGCCGGGCCCGGAATGAGCGCGAGAGCCCTTGCGTATCGGCCCGATGGGAAAGTGCTGGCCATCGCGGAAGGGAAAGCCTGGATCGGCTGTCGCGTGTTGCTGGTGGACCCAACGACGGGCAAGACCCTTCGCACGCTCTCGTATACCGGCACCCCGGTGGCATCACAGGGTGGCGGGTACGCACAGGACGGCGGCCGGGCGATGGCCTTTAGCCCCGATGGCCGCTGGCTGATCGTCGGTTGTCGGAGCGGCCAGATTTGTCGCTGGGATTTGTCTCAGGGAACTTCGCCCGTGTTCATGTGGTCTGGGCACAAGAAGGATATCTCAGGAGTCGCATTCGATCCCGAGGGTGCATTCTTTTACACCTCCGCGCTCGACGGCACTGTGAAGCGTTGGGCGATCGATGGCAAGGGCAAGGAACTGGCGCATGTCCCACCGGCTGAGAGCGGCAATCCCGTGGAAGGTCTGCTCGTGTTCCCTGGCCAGCCCAGGAGAGTGTTGTTCGAGCGAAACGGCCTCGAGTCTGCCAATCCCGAGACACTCGCGCTCCTCAAAGAAGAATGCATTGCCGAGATGAGGGGCTGGAGAGCAGCCACGCCTTCGGGCAACCAACTGCTCTCGAGCGGCCCTACTGGCCTGGCGGTCTGGGATCGTTTGTTGCGGCAGTATGGACGGAACCTGTCTGACCCCGAACTGGGTCTCGATGCCCAGCGGGGTTACGGGAGAGGTGCAGCTGTTTCTCCGAACGGCTCGCTGGCCGCGACGATCGCGGGTAGCACTGATGGCACCCTGCGGTTGTGGGATCTCGCCAGCGGCCGACTTGCACTTCGGCTCGCTCTTGGGGAAACCCTTGCAGCGACCATGAGCCCGGACGGCCAACAACTCGTCGTGGCCACCGATCGGAAAACGATCATCTACGAAGTTCGCCACGGCCTGGAACATCGCACACTAAACCAGGCGACGCCGATTCGGGCGTTTGGGGTGCGGCCAGACGGGCGCGTCGTCACGATCGCGAGCACGCCCCAAGCGGAGCCGGATGGAACCCTGGGAACCCTCTTGCTTGAGTGGCCCGCCGATGGCACTTCTCCTCGCACGCTGCGGAATCGGCAAGCGCAGTCGATTTGTTCGACGTTCGTTGCGGCTCCGTTCGCAAAGGGAATGGCTTTCTCAGATGGGAATGGCTGGATCGATCTCGAGGTTGATGAGGTGATCAAGACGCCTGGAATCCCGACTTCCCTTCCCAGGGGTGATGATTACAACTTCCGACCTGATCGCAACGGCCAGCGACTCTGGCTCACCCGTCAAAACAAGTTAACTGTGCTGAGTATCCCTCAGCGGAAGTCACTTGCGGAGTGGCGGAACGACTTCGCGGAATTCACGTCCGGACTCGCGGGTTTGACGTGCATCGACGCGGTGGATCGCTACGCTGTCGTGGGTGCGCGAGACGGCTCCGTTCGATTGGTGCATTATCAAGAGGACGGCAAGCCCGGGCGGATTGAAGTCGATGCGATGTGGACCAGTGCCGATGGAGCGACAACAGCCGTTGCTCTGAGTACCGATGAAACGCTCGTTGCCTCGGGGATGCATAAAGGCCGCGTGGTCGTCCGCCAGATCCCAGATGGGAAGGTCGTCGCGGACCTGAATGCCCACACCGACCGCGTGACATCCATCGCCTTTAGCCACGATGGCCAACTGCTCGCGACCGGCAGTCGCGACAAGCGAGTACGCTTATGGCAACGCAGCCCCCGTGGGTTTGAACTTGTCCTGAACCTGACTCCTGTTGGTGCGACTGCGGTACAACAAGTCGCCTTTGCGACGGATGGCCGTCTGTTGACTCTTCGTGAGCGTGAGTCCGCGATCCACTGCTGGGATGTAGAACGACTTCGGATTCGGCTCCGCGAAATGGGTATCGGCTGGTGAGTGGCAACAGTGACCACGGGAATTCCGTCGCGTTATCAAGCAGATACAGGAGATGTGTAGCGTGAATAGAGAGGGCGAGTCTCCTGCCGAGCCGAAGCTGTGGCTCGGCAGGAGATTCGCCCTCCCGAAAAATCCACACGGCCCTGTGATGAACCCCCAGTGACGACTGGAATCGGTTCCACCTACCCTCCTATGCGTGCTACACTCGGGGCATTCTTCTATTGCCCAAGGTGCCATCATGCATCGAAGTGTTACCGCCACTCTGTTTTTCAGTCTCATCTCACTCCCGCTTATAGCCGCCGACTGGCCACGGTTTCGAGGCCCGGACGGCTCCGGTATCAGCACTGAACAAGGTCTCCCCATCACCTGGAGCGCGAAGGAGAACGTGACCTGGAAGGCCGATCTACCAGGGCCGGGGTCGTCGAGTCCGGTCTTCATTGGCGACAAGATCTTCATCACATGCTGGACGGGATACAAGGTTCCCGGGACGCCCGGCGGTGCTCAGGCCGATCTGCGCCGGCATCTCCTCTGTCTGGACCGCAAGACCGGCAAGCAAGTCTGGTCGAAGGAAGTCCCGGCAAAGCTGCCTGAACTGGACGTGTCGCGTGATGGTGACGGCTACGCTTCCAATACCCCCGTCGCGGATGCGGAGCGCGTGTATTGCTTCTTTGGCAAGACTGGGGTGATCGCGTTCGACCACTCTGGGAAACAACTGTGGCAGACGGATGTCGGCGACCGAACAGGCGCGTGGGGATCGTCGGCATCGCCGTTTCTTTACGGCGATCTCGTGATCGTTAATGCCAGCATCGAGAGCGACTCGGTCGTTGCACTCGATAAGGCCACGGGGGCTGAGAAGTGGCGAGTCAAGGGAGTCAAGGAAGCGTGGAACACGCCGCTGGTTGTGAAGACCAAGGACGGCAAGGACGAACTGATCGTGCCGGCGGCCAAGAAGGTACTCGGCATCGACCCGGCAACGGGTGCGTCACTCTGGAACTGCGACACCGATATCACGTGGTACATGGTCCCCAGCGTTGTCGCGCGCGACGGAGTGGTCTACTGCCTGGGCGGTCGCAGCGGCGTCGTGGGGTTGGCGGTTCGCACGGGAGGCAAGGGCGACGTGACCAAGACGCACCGCCTGTGGACGAGCAAGAAAGGCTCGAACGTATCGTCACCGGTGTATCACGAGGGGCATGTGTACTGGATGAACGACGCAAGCGGAACCGCGTTCTGCGCCAAGGCAGACACTGGTGATGTGGTCTATGAAGAACGTGTGCCCCGTGCCGGTGGTGTATACGCTTCCTCGCTCCTGGCTGATGGCCGAATCTACTACGTCGGTCGCGAGGGTCGCACATACGTGATCGCGGCGAAACCGAAGTACGAATTGCTCGCGACGAACGACCTCAGTGACCGCAGCAACTTCGACGCGACTCCTGTCGCAGTGGACGGACGCCTGTTCATCCGCTCGGGGAAGGCGCTCTATTGCCTCTCGAAGTAAACAAGACTGTTAGGCAGCGTGGGTGAAATCAGCTACCAAGTGTGTGTTGTTTTGCCCTCCCCCCTTGTGGGGTTGTTTGCTTCAGGTGGCGAGGCTTTGCGAGCCGGGTGGGGGGTAAAAGCCTTCCAAGATGTTAAGGCATTACCCCCCACCCGCTCCTCGAAGACTCGGAGCGACTTTCCCCACAAGGGGGGAGGTTAAGAAACAGCTATTCGCAACGGGTATGCTTTTCCCGACGTCTGCCTCCCGACCCGGCCTCTGGCCGGGTCGCTTCATTGCGCGGGGGTATTTCCTCGCTCAGACTTCGATCTTCTTCCACCGACCGCTCGCGAACCGAATAGCGAAGAAACTGCCGCGAACCCAGATGTCGGTACACATCGCCACCCACGCGCCCATCAGTCCCATGTTCCACCCCGGAATCACGCCGAGCCAGCCAAGGTTGATCTCCGATTGAGTCAGCAGATGGGCCAGTGGAAGCCGAACGCCCAGGAACCCGACCCAGCTGATCAGCACGGGAACCCGGGTATCACCGGCTCCCCGCAGCGCCGCCGTGAAGATGATCTGGCTCGCCAGCGCCGGCATCGCCATCGCGATGAGCCGCAATACCGGCACGCCAACGTCGATCACTTGTCGCGAGCTTTCTTCGTGGCAGAACAGCCGGAACATCGGCACCGCGAAGAGCACGAACATGACCCCCATCCCAATCATGGCGGCCGCACCCATCTGGAACGCGATCCACCCGCTCCGAGCCGCCCTGGCAGGGTTGCCAGCACCCAGGTTCTGACCAACCAACGTCATCGCCGCAGTGCCGAATGCCGCCCCCGCGAGGAAGCCAAGCGCTTCCCAGTTTAACGCAATTCCATGAGCCGCAGTTGCGGTGTCGCCAAGTCTGTTGACGAGACTCAGGAACCAGAGCTGGCATACCGCGATCGAAAGACTATCCACGGCCGCGGGGATACTGACCCTTAGCAACCGGCGGATCAGTGGGAGATCCGGGACCAGATTCGCCCAGGTCAGCTGTAGCCCCGACTTACCTCGCGCCAGAATTGTCAGCAGAATCACGCATCCGATGAGATGGCTTAACCCTGTTCCCAGTGAGATTCCCTCGAACCCCAAACCACCCCATGGCCCGATCCCGAAACAGAGCATCCACGCGAAGGGGATGTTCAAACATGCCACCATTCCGAGCACTTTCAGCCCCGTGCGGGTGTCCCCGGCCCCGGCCAGGCACGCGATGCATGCCGATTCGATGATCTGGAACACCAGCATGACGGCCAGGGGCATCAGGAACTGCACCGCATACACGCCCGCATCACCCCGAAGTTGCAACGCCGCGATCAGGGAAGGCAGCCCGAACACACCCGCGAGCGAACCAATCAACCCAAATGTGATGCCCAGCAAGATCGCCTGCCCGGTTGCCCGGTGTGCCAGCGAGGTATCCCCGGCACCGACGAACCGCGAGACCAGCGCGGTCGCACCGACGCTGACCACGACGGTATAGCTGGAGACGAACCAGTACAGATAATTCGCGGTGTTCAGAGCAGATAGGTAGGTCGCGCGGGCAGAACGGTCCGCGAGTTCGAAGTTATCCGCGAGATACTGATCGGATAACCGAACGAGGAGGTGGAGATACTGCTGTGCGAGTGCGGGCAGCGCCAGGGCGAGAACGGTTCGCCAGATTGGCCGGTGCCCGCCCGAGGAAACGACAGGTTCCATCCGGCCATCTTACAGATCAACTCAGCTCGGGGTCTTCCGTTTGGTCTTGGATTTCGAACCATTGGCCTCGTCAGCGGCCCGGATCACCACTCGGAATGGCCCAATACTCAAGGTCCCAAGCGTTTCGGTGCCATCACCACCGGTGAAAATGTCCTGTCGGAACCGATAGACGACCTTGCGACCATCTTTCTCGTCTTCCAGGAGGCCGGCTGTTCTCATCACTCCAAGGTGGTGAGACATGTTGACCATTGGCGTGCCGACAAGTTCGGCAAGCTGACTCACGTGATGAGGACCGCGGGCAAGGTGAAAAACAATTCGTAGGCGAGTGGGTTCAGCGAGAGCAGCGAGAACCACGGCCGCCTTGCGAGCGTCGGCAAACTCCATCATTGGTCAGCACCTATCGATAACGGCAGGGTAGGCATTGGACGGAATAGCGAATCGCTAGTTTACCGAAACAGGCGCATCAGCGTCCCATGAATTTCTGAGATTCTCGATGTGCTGTGAACGTGGGGAGGACGGATAGTCGGAACATCGCGTCCGCTTCAACGGGATGTGTGTAAATTTGGTTGCTTGAAAGAGTGTCTGAGAGCCGGCGGTGGGTTTCGCACCCACATGATCCAAGGTACGAGCTTGGTGCCTTTCTGTGTCGGGCCACACCGGCTTTGGAAGTTTCGCGTTTCGAGTTCAACGTTTCGAGTTCAATCCGATCCAGTCTCGGAACATGAAAGTTGGAACTCGAAACCAAATCAGGGCGGCGCGGGGGGAATTGAACCCCTCACCTCGGCTTTCACAGAGCCGTGTGCGACCACTACACCACATGCCGCATCGAACCCAACCGTGCGGTTGGAGTGATCCCGGACGGACTCGAACCGTCGATCTCCTCCGTGTCAGGGAGGTGTCTTGTGCCAACTAGACGACAGGATCGTGAGAAGGATGAAGGATGAAGGATGAAGGATGAAAAGTAGATCGCGACTTTCATCCTTCATCCTTCAAGCCTCATCCTTTCGTCGAGTACCCCAGCCAGGATTCGAACCTGGAACGCCGCGTTCGAAGCGCGGAATGATGGATCCGTTTCACCACCAGGGCATGTCAGCGGAAGGTGCGGGCGTCGAACCCACAAACCGGTTTAACGCCGGCTCTCCGTTTAGCAAACGAAGTCGTGTAGCCACTCACAGTACCTTCCGTGTTGAAGGCTATTCGTCCGGCGGAGGCAGTGAGTGAAGGCGAACCCCAGTCGGCCGGACCATTGTTCAGGCTCCAAACACTGCCACCACCGGATGCACAACCTCCAAGTGGACCAGCCGGGAATCGAACCCGGACTGCAGGTATGCCATACCCGCGTCATCCCTTTAGACCACAGGCCCATTCAGCAGTGGAATCGTGGGGAGTCGAACCCCATAGCCGTGTTTGCAAGACACAGCGTTAGACCGCTACCGACCCCATTTTCTTGAGTTTCAGGTTCCACGTTTCACGTTCCAAGTTCCCCATCTGTAACTTGGAACTTGAAACTTGAAACTTGAAACTGTGAGTGACCGAGGTGGGGGTCGAACCCACACAACACAGGCTCTCGACCTGCTGGCTCTTCCAGTTGGCCTACTCGGTCATTCGTTCAATCAGTGGCCCAGGAGGGAGTCGAACCCTCACGCCTTAACGGCATCGGTTTCTAAAACCGACGTGGCTCCCATTACACCACCAGGCCATTGCGTCACGCGGAGTGACGAGTTGCGAAGCCCGGGAATCGAACCCGGCAAATCAGGCTTATGAGACCCGATCGAACACCAGCCCGCCCGCACAAGTTCCGGGTTTATCCCGGGAGTTGCAGACCTGAGAGTTGAACTCAGCATCCAGGCTTATGAGACCCAGTCGGGCGCCGGCCCGTCTGCAATATCTTTTCGAGTGGTGACGGTGGGATTTGAACCCACACTGTCCACGTTCTGAGCGTGGCGACTCCTTCCAGTTGGTCTACATCACCATGTTTAGTTTCGAGTTTCTAGTTTCAGGTTTCGAGTTGTTGTCTTCTCAACTCGAAACTCGAAACCATAAACTCGAAACTTGAACAGTGACCCGTGGGGGAATCGAACCCCCACTTACAGGTTGAGAACCTGTCGTCATAAGCCGTTAGACTAACGGGCCATTCAGAGGGGGTAGTCGGTAGGGGAGAGGAGATAGTAAATCCACTGATTGAGTCCCCGACTGTCTTCCCTATCCCCTCTCCCCTACCGACTTTCCCCTCCTGTAGTGCCCCGGGTGGGAATCGAACCCACATTGCCACTGAAGGCGATCGCTTTACAGGCGACCTGGCGGTCCACCGCGCGTCCGAAGGCGTCGCCGCGTGTGCGGCAGTAGCACGAGTGGGAGTCGAACCCACATCCCCCGAGGTTTGAGCTCGGGTGCTCTACCAGTTGGCGTATCGTGCCATATCTACATTCCACGTTCGGTCATGAACGTGAGAGCCCCCGGTGGGAATCGAACCCACGCTTCGGCCATACCAAGGTCGCAAGCTTCCACTACATCACAGGGGCAGGCTGAAGAATGTAAAATTGCAAATGTAAAATTCAAAATGGATTTCGTCTGAATTCTTTTTGCATTTTACCTTTTAGAATTTTACATTCTCTCAGAGCGCCCAGTGGGAGTCGAACCCACACGTCCGCCATGGCAAGGCAGCAGGCAGCCGCTACATCATGGGCGCATACTGAAGTTTCGAGTTTCGTGTTCAATGTTTCGAGTTAAATCAAGAGCGACATAAACTTGAAACCTTAAACTTGAAACTCGCAACTTTCCGAGTGGAAGCGGTGGGAATCGAACCCACGTGATCCTGCTTAAGAGGCAGGCGCCTGAGCCAACGTCAGTCCACACTTCCATTCAGCGTCCTGTACGGGACTCGAACCCGTCTCACCTGTTCGACAAACAGGCCGTCACACCCGCTTCGTCACAGGACGTTCGTCATCAACCAGCAGGCAGGGGAGGAATCGAACCCCGCAGGCACATGGCCGTCGGTTTTGGAAACCGAGTGCGCTCCCAGACGCAATCCCCACCTGTGCAAACCAGTACCCCGTGCGGGAATCGAACCCGACCTGTGCGGCTTGAAAGACCACCGACGTCACCAGAAGTCGAACGGAGCATTCTCCAGCGATTCCAAGCAAAAAAAGAACCGGCCGGGGGTCTCTTGTGAAGACCCCCGGCCGGTTCGCGATTCACGCGACTGGCGTAGAGGGTCACCCACTCGTATCGTTCGTAAGGCGATAGCCCAGACCATGGACGGCTTGCCACAACGCTTCACCCGTTCGGGTTTCGCTCGCGAGGCGTAGCTTCTTCGCGGCAACCGCAGCGCGAACGCCTGCGGTCGTCAGTCGAAGTTCAGTGCTCGCGTGTAAGCGTGTCATGGGAGTATTTTTCGCGTATCTCGTAAGTTTGGATGTGGGAGTTGGCTCCCGTATTAACTATACGCTAGATAGACGCACGAAGCGGACATTGGTTCGCGTAGTTTTCAATTTTTCCTCGCTGTTGAATCGAATGACCCCACCACACGATCTCGAATCCTTGATGCGACATGCTCTTGCGCTCGCGGCTCGGGGTCGCGGATTTGTTGAACCCAACCCGATGGTTGGTGCCGTGGTGCTCGATGCGGGAGGCAATCTCGTTGGTGAAGGCTGGCACCAGAAATTCGGCGGCCCACATGCTGAAGTGTTCGCGTTCAACGCTGCTGGGGAGAAGGCCCGTGGGGGCACTCTGATCGTCACGCTTGAACCGTGTTGCCATCACGGGAAGACGCCCCCCTGCACCGACGCGGTACTGCGGTCGGGTGTGAAGCGAGTCGTCGTTGCGATGGCCGACCCGTTCCCAAAGGTGGCGGGCGGCGGGGTGAAGATCCTCCACGATGCGGAACTCGACGTACAGGTTGGGGTGTGTGCCGCGGAGGCTTACAAACTAAATGCACCGTACCTGAAGCTGATTCGCTCGGGTCGGCCGTGGGTTCACCTGAAGTGGGCGATGACGCTCGACGGCAAGATCGCGACGCACACCGGTGACTCGAAGTGGATCAGCGGCGACGAGTCGCGGCGACGTGTCCACGAACTTCGCGGACGCGTCGATGCGGTGATCGTGGGCCGCGGAACCGTTGCCGCCGACGATCCGCTTCTCACAGCACGACCGACGGGTCCGCGTGTGGCGGCGCGTGTCGTGGTCAGTGCGTCGGCTGATCTTCCCGAAACGTGTCAACTTCGCGCGACTGCTCGTGACATCCCCGTACTGGTGTACACCACGGCACAGAACGCGAGCAAACTCGCGGGCTGGCGGGGAGACGGTGCGGAAGTGATCCCGCTTCCTGCGAGTGACACCGGGCTGTCACTCGATGCGTTGTTGACGGATCTTGGAACGCGGCGATTCACGAACATCCTGGTCGAAGGCGGTGCCGGGTTGCTTGGCTCATTCCTCGATGCGAACATGGCCGACGAGTTTCACGTCTTCATCGCGCCAAAACTCGTGGGTAGTGACAGTGCACTGTCACCCATTGGGGGTCGCGGTGTGAAGTTGATGGCAGACGCCTTGGTACTGGCGGAGTGCGTGAGTGAGCCATCGGGTAGCGATGTGTTCCTACACGGTTTCGCCTCGAATTCCCCAATCAAAACCGGATCTCTCCCAGAAGGCTGACGGTTGCAATTCCACGACTCCGGACAGCACGCACCACTACAATTCCCGCATGGCGAATCATCCGGACGTGGCGATCATCGGCGGCGGCATCATCGGATTCACCTGCGCGTACTTTCTTGCGAAGGCGGGGCTTTCGGTGGAAGTGTTCGACCGCGGCGACTTCGGCAAGGAAGCGTCGTGGGCCGGGGCGGGCATTCTTCCGCCCGGAAACCCCGAGCGTGCGGCCACTCCAATCGACCGATTGCGTGCAATCGGCTCGATCCGCTACCCCGCATTCTCGCAAGAACTTTGCGAACTCACGGGCATCGACAACGGCTACCTCCGCTGCGGGGCGATCGAGTTCCTCGATGTTCAAGAGGCGGACGATGTACTTCCGCTGTGGGCAAGCGAAGGAATCGCGTTTGAGCGGTTGTCGCGCGAAGCAGTGCGAGAGTGCGAGCCAGCGCTTGCGGAAATTCCCGGCGACCCTTACCTGCTTCCGGGCTGCGCTCAGGTGCGAAACCCACGACAACTGCAAGCATTGATCGCTGCTTGTGAACGAATCGGGGTGAAGTTAAGCCCGAACACGCCGGTTGCAAGCGTGCTTTCAGAACGAAGTCGCCCAAACAGAGCCGACCGAGTTTTGATCGCAGCTGGGCCCTGGAGCGAGTCATTTCTCACCACGCAACAGGAACGTGGCCCTGGCGTTCATCCGGTTCGTGGGCAAATCGTCCTTCTCAAGACACCTGAGCGAGTCATCTCGCGGGTATTGATGCTCGGGAAGCGGTATCTCGTGCCCCGAGCCGATGGGCACGTTCTCATTGGCTCGACCGAAGAACCGGAAGCACGCTTCGAGAAGGGGAACACACCGGAAGCGGTTGCCGATTTGATCGGGTTGGCGGTTCGCACGGTGCCCGCGCTGGCGTCTGCGGAACTGGTGAAGTGCTGGAGCGGGTTGCGACCGGGATCGCCGGACGGGTTGCCGTTTATCGGGGCGGTGCCGGGTTGGGATAACGTGTACGTGGCAACGGGCCACTTCCGCGCCGGCGTGCAACTTTCCGTTGGTACAGCTCAAGTGATCACGGAACTGTTCACTGGAAAGCCGACGTGCGTACCCCTGGAAGCGTTTGCCGTGGACCGTAAACCCCATAGTGGCGCGAAGGCCGCATTCCGGAGCTAAAGTTCCCACCGCGAGTATCGGTGAATGGCATTCTCTGGCTAGTCTCGACAGATGATTGACGTAAGACTCTCTCCAAGCCCACCCCGCCTCCGGAACTCGTCGCATGCGAACCCCGCTCCTTGCTCTCCTCTGCATCGCTGCGCCTGTTGCTGCTCGGGCCGATGAGGGAAACGATTTCTTCGAGGCTCGTGTGCGGCCAGTGTTGGTCGAACATTGTCTCGGATGCCACGGCGAGAAGAAGCAGAAGGGCGGGCTTCGACTCGACACCAAAGCTGGCTGGGAAAAGGGTGGCGACACCGGACCGCGATCGTTCCGGGCAAGCCGGACAAGAGCCCGCTGATCTTGTTGGTGCGAGGCAAGCCGGGCACTCCGCCGCAAATGCCGCCGGATAAGGTACTCCCCGAACGAGCCGTCAATGATCTGGTGAAGTGGATCGAGATGGGTGCCCCCGATCCGCGAACCGGGACGGTAACGGTCGTTCGGCAGATCGACTGGAAAGCGGCCGCTGAGTTCTGGGCATTCCAGCCCGTGGTGACGAAAGAACCGCCCGTCTCGAAAGACCCGCGGTTCACGCAGCCGATCGACCGGTTCGTGGCCGCCAAGCTCGACGCAGCCGGGTTGGCCCCGGTCGGTCGGGCCGACAAGCGGACGCTCATTCGCCGCGTCACGTTCGACCTGACAGGTCTGCCGCCCACGCTGGATGAGGTCGACGCATTTGTTGCGGACACGGATACAGATGCTTACGCGAAGTTGATCGACCGATTGCTCAAGTGGCCGCAATATGGCGAGCATCAGGGCCGTGCCTGGCTCGACCTCGCACGGTACGCCGTGCGTGCGACGTGTGGATCAGCCCATCGCGGCGCTGCTCACCGATCTGAAGGCACGCGGATTGCTCGAAGACACACTGGTGCTCTGGGGCGGTGAGTTCGGCCGAACGCCGACGGCTGAGGGAAACTCCACCGGCCGCGACCACAACCATTACGGCTTCAGCGTGTGGCTCGCCGGCGGCGGCGTGAAGGGCGGCATGAGTTATGGTGCGACCGACGAGTTCGGATTCGCGGCAGTCGAGAAGCGAACCCACGTTCACGATCTACACGCCACGATCCTGCACCTGATGGGGCTTGACCACGAAAAACTCACGTACCGCTATAGTGGACGCGACTTCCGCCTCACGGATGTTCACGGCAAGGTGGCAGACGCCATTATCGCGTAAGCAAAAGAGTTGTGAAAGACTCGCGCATAGCCCCGAGATCCCGCAGCAAATTAAGCCCCCGCCGCTTCTACAGTTATCCCCACTTGAACGAATCCCGCGACTCCCGTGGAAATAGTTCACGATCCGTTCCGGTGGGGTCGATAACACCAACGATGACGTTTGATCGGCGGGAGGGGTTACAGATGCGTGGTAATCACCGATGGATAACAGTGGGAATCGGTGCGTGCTTGGTCTCGCTCCTGAGCGGGATTGGGTGCCATCATACCCACTCGGAAGTCGGGCCACGGGGAGCTAGCGCTCCGATCGCGGTTCCGCCTCCGGGAACTGTGCCTGTTGAACTCGATAAGATCATGCTTCCGCCGTACGTAATTGAAGCGCCGGACCAACTCCTCATCGAGGTGGTTCAGCGGAGCATGGTTCCCGATCCGGTGACCAAAGTACCGACCCCGCAAACACAGCGGTTGCCGGTGCAGCCGATCTCGGGGTCGTTCCAGGTTCGGCTCGACGGAACCGTCGGCCTGGGATTCTGGGGCGGGGTTCCTGTGTCGGGCCTGACCCTCGAACAGGCCGCCGAGGCAATCCGCAAACACGTTATCTCCAATCCGGTACTCCGCGATCTCGGGACGAAGCCCGAAAGCATCGTCGTGATACTCGATGTGCTGGCGTACAATAGTAAGCGATATTACGTCATCTTCGATGGTGGCGGATTCGGGGAACAAGTGATCTCCTTCCCCATCACTGGTAGCGAAACAGTTCTCGACGCGATCAGCAACGTCGGCGGGATTTCGGACGTGGGCAGTAAGCGAAACATGTGGGTCGCTCGCCGTACTCCGCATCCGGGTCAGCCCTGGCAGATTCTCCCGATCGACTGGGTTGGCCTGACGCAACACGGCCAGACCTGCACCAACTATCAGGTGATGCCCGGCGACCGGATCTATGTGAAGGCTCAGAAGCTGGTCACCATCGACCGCACTCTGACTCGAATCTTCGCCCCGATCGAACGTGTCTTCGGCATTACGCTCCTGGGAGCAAGCACGGTCAACCAGATCAGTGGCCGGGGCAACGGGTTCGGTGGAAACTGACGAAAGGTATGCGAGGCATCCCACCCGAGCATCGGGTGGGATGAGCTAACGCGATCCTTACCCGAGGAGAGGCATCATGCGAATCGTTCTGGTGGCGGCGTTCATCGGACTGTGTGCAGCGGATGCCTCAGCACAGCTCCCCGGGCAGCAATTTCCCGGACAGCAGTACCCCGGGGTTGGGGGATATTCGCCGATCAACCCCACGAACGTGATGCCGAACATTTACAACCCGCAGACGCAGCCGCTGAGTCCGTACTTGAACCTCCTTCGCGGAGGGAATGCCGGGGTCAACTACTTCTACGGCGTGAGGCCGGGCACGGTGGCAAGCGGTTTCGGGCAATCCGGCAGTGTGCCCTTTATGGCGGGTGGCGGAAACAGAACACTCTTCTTCCCGCAACAGGCGTCAGCGCCCGATCCACTGGGTGGCGAGGGACCTGATTCGGGGGGTGGTGTGCTTCCTCCTGCCGGCCATCCGGTCGTGTTCAACAACACACTGGGCTACTTTCCGAGTCCGTTCGGTCAGGCGGGTGGGCAGCGGGGTGGTCTCTCAGGGGTGGGCGGGGCGCGGCCAGCAGCAAGAAAATAATTCGTGGTTCAAGTCACTCCGCGGCGACATAGAACGCCGGTGTTGAAGGATCAACGAGGGGTAGTCATGCGGGTTCGAATCGGAATCGCTGGCATTCTCGGGTTCGGGCTGTCCATCACTGTGGCCCTTGCGCAGGGTCCTGGGCAGCGAGGAGCGAGGCTTCTCGCGCCTCATGCCGCCGACGTAAACGAGGCCCCCGTATATGCCCGTGCGGCAGCGGAACCGCTGCCTCAGTTCCCTGACAGCACGCCGGTGACTGCCCCGCAGGGGAAAAACACCTCGCAATCGTGGTTGCGTGGGAACGACCCTTATGTTCGCCCTGCAAGCGGTGGAAGCGGTGGAAACGTCGAGCGACCGATGTCTCGGCCCCCGGCTCAAAACGTGCCTCCAAAAGATGAACTGCCTTCGTTCATGACGAAGAGCTTCGAGAAGATCAAGAACACGTTCACGAGTTCGACACCGACCACCGGGACGACAAAGAATGATCCAACGAACCCAAATGCTCCGTTCCGCGGAACCGGTCCTGGTGGTCAGCCCGTATATGCTGGTCCGCCCGCGTATCGGTGGTATGGCTGGGGTTCCGTGACTCCTGGTGCGAACCCCTACGCCCCGACAGGCCAGTTCCCGCGTGCCTCGGCAAACTGGTACTCGATCACGGGTGCAACTCCCGGGGCATTTCCTACTCAGGTTGTGGACCCATACCGTCTCGGAACAGGAACGGGGACAGAGCCACCGATGTATGTGAGCCCACCCGCGCCTGCGACACCACCGAGCACGACGCATTACTCGCAACCAATAATGCATCGCCATAACTCCGCCACGCCCCCACCCGTTGTTCCGCGTGCGTCGTACGTGCCCGCTGGTACTGAACAACCGCGACAGATGCAGTCCCCTGAGAGCTTCATTCCACCACCCACGTTGACTCCGATACCTTCTGTCGGTTCAACGCTACCCGTGATGCCCGTGGTTCCGGTTGCGGTGCCAACGCTTGCGGCGCCCCCGACCCCAGGCACTCCGCAACTCACCCCGCTCGCGGTGGCCGAGACCGCACCGACTGGCCCACGAATCGGAGCGGGCAGCCCACTCATTCTGGCCCCGATGGTTCGATCGAGCGAACCACAAACTACGATGCCGCCAGTGCCAACGCTGCCCGCGTTGCCCGTCGTCAGCACTCCGCCGCAGCCGTCGGATCTGGAACCCCAGCCAGTGACTGCTCCCGCCTCGCTACCGACTTCGGTAACAGAGGAGCTTCCAAAGTGGCAACCGTCGAACGCCGTGCCGACACGAAGCGACTGGAACCCGGCACGAAGCAACCCGCAGGTTCGACCAGTCACCCCGTGATTAGCGGGGAACTGGTAACACACCAAATAGGGCGACATCATGGAAGGGTTGTGTCTGGTGACGGGTGGTGCAGGCTTCATCGGATCGCATCTGGTTGATGCACTCCGCGCCCTGGGGCGGCCGGTTCGGGTTCTCGACGACTTCTCAACTGGTCTGCCCGGCAACATTCACTCTGGCGTCGAAGTAGTCGAAGGATGCATCACCAACCCGACCGTGGTGGAAACTGCGGTCGCGGGTTGCGATGTTGTCTTCCATCTTGCGGCGCTTGCTTCAGTGGCAAAAAGTGTCGAAGATCCGCTGACGAGTCACGCGGTGTGTGCAACCGGGACACTGAACGTGCTGAACGCCGCTCGCAAGGCTGGCGTGCGGCGGGTTGTGTATGCGGGAAGTGCCAGTGCCTATGGTGGTGCCAGCGACCCCTTGGGCCAGAGCGAAGACACACCGCTTGTGGCACTTTCACCATATGCCGCCGCGAAACTCGCGGGTGAGTTCTATTGCCAGGCGTTCGCAGCGACGTTCGGAATTGAAACGGTGCGATTGCGATTCTTCAACGTGTTCGGTCCCCGACAACGCCCCGATAGCCCGTACTCGGGAGTGATTGCAATTTTCACAGCCGCACTCAGCGCCGGCCGCACACCGACAGTTCATGGCGATGGGCTGCAATCTCGTGATTTCGTGTACGTCTCGGATGTCGCGGACGCTCTGATCCGCGCCGCGGATACGCCATCGGTGTCGGGAAGGGTCTACAACGTCGGTACCGGGAACTCGGTAACACTTCTCGATTTGATACGCGAACTCAACGTGATCCTGGGAACGTCGCTCGTGCCGAATCATGGTGCGGAACGTGCTGGCGACATCCGCCATTCGCGTGCGAAGATCGATCGCATTCAGGCCGAACTCGGATACATCCCGCGTGTGTCGTTCGCCGAAGGCTTGCGACACACGCTGGAGTGGTACCGGTCACAACACTAGTACCGCGCACGCCACCGAGACGCGGGGTTTCCGTTCCTCCGGCACATGAGCCCGGCGGATCAGTGTGTACACCATCCAGGGCACGTTCCCGCTGCCAAACATCACGAAGTGCAGGTTCGCGGTGACCGGGTTCTCGGCAGACCAGCCGAAGTGAACCTCGGGCACCGCACCGTCAGATGCGATCTCCAGCGCGGCAGCGGCCAAAGCGTGTGGCACCGAGCAGCATCGCGTAATGTGGATCAGAACGCGGCCATTCTCGCGGGTGATCCGCACCAGTGGCTTCTGGTGGAACTCACTCGGGTCGGCGATCTCGGCCTGCACCAACATGATGGGCATCGTTCCGGGAATACGGTGCCGAGTGCGGGCCTCGATCTCTTTCTGTTTCAGATCAGCGGGCCCAGGCCGAAGCGGTATCAGCATGGGGTAATCGGAAGCCTTCAGACGTGCCCACTCGTGCTCGGTCACCTTGTCGGCAAACTCGAATCCATCGAACCGGAGTTCCGTGGAACGCCATGTTCGACTGACCACAGACACGATCACGGTAACGAGGATGAAGCCCCCGGCAAACGCGGCACCGATCGGCCGTTGATAAATTACCCAGGTCAAACTCACCGCAAACACCAGTAGCGCGACAATGAACAACGGCGGAACGCGGAAGACTTTGCGCCAGCCGAGTCGTTCGCGCTTCTGCCAGACATCGACAGCCGCCGCCAGCGCACCGAAACCGAACACGGCCAACATACCCGTAAGGTAAGCGGTGCGGTGCGCATCTACGTCGGCCCCATAATACGCGGTCACGATGAACTTCAACGCGGTGAAGAGATACACGAGGAATCCGAGTTTCACCGACCAGTTGAACTCCATCCCGAGCCGTGCAAGGTAGGGCGGAATCCAGAGCGAGAGTGTCATCGCGAAGCTCAATCCGGCGAGCGCGAGAATCGCCACCGTGCTGAAGTCGTAGACCGTGCCGAATGCCGTCCCGAGCATCGGGTCGAGGTTCGCTCCGGGTCCACCGTCAGCGAGCGTGCCGCCGTGGGCGAGGTAGGCGATTGCACGATATTTCGCTTGCCCGCCAGTGGTCAGAGCCGTGGGGGGAATCAAGATCGTCGTCACCAATGTTGAACTGAGCAAGTACGCGGACATGCTGAGTGCGGCCAGCGTCAGCACGATGCGGGTATTGCGAATCTGTCCTCGCGGCTTATCGGGGTTGTCGTCGGGCCGACCACGAACCAACGGCATCGCCATGAGGGCCAACTCGAACCCGCTGAGGCCAAGCGCAAGAGCCGGGAACAACGGGAGGCATTGGCCAACCATCGCACCCCAACCATCGACGGGCTTCGCCTCGATTCCTGGCTTCCAGTTCCCAGCCCAGACATCAGCCCACCAAGTTTGAATGAGCTGTGGATGATTGGCTAGGTAGATCGCACCGCTACCAATGATGAACAGCGTCATCGCGAGGTAAATGAATACCGTGAGCACCGCGAGTCGGACGAAGTTTCGAGTGTATCCTTTGAAGAACACAACACCGACAACTGTGCCGATCACCAGCACAATCAGCGTCACAACGGTCTGCCGATTCCACGCCCCGTCGCTCAGATTGCGAGCCCACACGGGGAGTTGCTGACGTAAGGCTTCCCCTTCACGAGTGGCATCGTTTAGAGTTTGCTGCCACCCTGGGGCTGGACTATGCGTGATGTGCTCGGCAGCAGTCGCGGCCGAGAACGTGCGGGTAAACACGAGGTCCACCGCACCGAAGGACAGTAGCACCAGCAGGAGGAGTTTGCCGAACCAGCCAGGAACGACACGTTCAAGCAAGGCTGTCGAACCGCCGCCTTTCGGAGAGCGGCCCGCGATGTACCAGTAGATCGGTAACGCGAGGAAGATGGTGACCGCCGCGACGATAACGGTCACCAAGGGGGCGAGTCGACCGGCTGCGCTGAAGGCGATTGACGGCTGATACGCGAGGGTGCTGAGATAGTCCAACCCGACGACGCAAAGCACCCAAGGCCACGCAGCCCGGAAGGGAGTTGCTGGCACGTCGGGAGTCGCGGTGGGCCGACTACTTGGAGGTTCGGAGCTACTACTGGGAGGCTCCGAACTACTACTTGGAGGTTCTGTTGATTCGCTGGAAATGGACTCGGGGGCAGGCATTGTGTGATTCTCCAGCCGAGCGACGGTCGTCGTCGGCTGAGAACAATTTTATCCGACGGATTCAGTACGATGGTCAGAAATCACACAACCGACGGTAGGCAAGCCGTTTACGGGTTCGCAGTAACCGCGAAGCCGTAAACGGCGATCCCGTTCCCTACTTCTTCTTGCCGGTCAGTTCATCAGCCAGATCGTTGGCGTCGTAGACCTTCCGAAGCGCTTCAACAATCCCCCGGCTATCCACCGAAACAGCCCGAGCGGTCTCCTGATCGTAAATGAAATCCAGCACCAGCGACTGGATATTTCCGTCGAAGATCAGACCAACCACCTGTCCCTCGCGATTCACGACCGGGCTACCCGAGTTCCCACCGATGATGTCCGCAGTGCAGACAAAATTCAGCGGGGTCGCGAGGTCGAGCTTACTCTTGCGTTCGACCCATCGCTTCGGCAACTCGAATGGACCCTTATTCCCCTGCTCCGTACTGCGCTTGTACAGCCCTTCGTAGGTCGTGTACGGCGGGATGTCCTTGCCATCTTCCTTGTAGCCCTTCACGGTGCCGAACGCGAGTCGCAGTGTGAACGTGGCGTCCGGGTAAACCTTGTCGCCATCCATCGCGAACTTGGCCTTTGCCAGCGCCGAGTGCGCTTGCCGCTTTGGCTCATCGACTTCGTTCTCGAATCGCTTCCGCAGTGTGCGCGAAGCCGGGTCCACGAGGATCGCCAGTTCGAGCATGGGGTCTTTCAGGAGCGCCGGATCAACTGGCTTCTTGTCCTTCGCGGCTGCCACGATTGCATCGAACACCTTCTCGCGGAACTTCGGGTCGCGCACCTTGGTGCCGCTGATCAGTTCGTAGGCCCGTTCACGCGGCGACTTCCCCGCGAGCACTTTCTTGACCAGATCCGAATCCGGCCCGAGTGTGATAGCCAGGAACTGAAGGCCGTCCGCGAGTTTCAGCGTTTCGAGATCCTCGAAAATCGGCTCATCGGAGAGCAATTGCTCACGCAGCGACGGAATGCGTGCTTCTCCGAACTCGCGCAACCGTTCTCCGTTGGGCTTCGGAAGTTCCTCAGCCGCACGGACCAGGGTTCGTGCAATCCCGAACGAATGCGAGTTGAACCCGCCGCCGTTCTCGAGAACCGTGATCTCCTTGATGAGTTCCGCACGCACCTTCTCGGCCTTGGCGATCTGCTCGATGGCACCAACTGCTGCCTTCGTTTCTGTCGTGTCGGCCTTGCTGAGGAACTCCTCAAGCCGCTTCTGATCCGCAATCTTGCGGCCGAACAGGGCCGGGTCCATCAGACCTGCCAGACCGCCAATGCGTGCCTTGCGGCTGTTCTGAATGCTGAACAGTTCTTCCTCCGCCCGCTGCATGTTCTGCTCGCTGCGGCCGCCCCATGAGTTCAGGAGAACTTCGAGACGATTCAGGCGGTTCAACAGGTAGGGGTAACCAGTGTCTCGCAGATACTTCAACTCATCCACGGTGTTGGCCCGTGTGGTGCGGCCCGGGTGCCCGGAGACGAACACGAGATCACCCGCTTTCGATCCGTTTGGGCTCCACTCAAGGTAGTGTTCGCACTTGATTGGCTTGCCGTTCTCGTACACACGGAAGAAGCACATGTCCAGGTCGTACCGGGGATACTCGAAGTTATCCGGGTCGCCACCGAAGAACGCGATCTGCTTTTCGGGCGCGAACACGATGCGGATATCGGTGTACTTCTTGAATGTGTACAGGTGGTATTGCCCACCCGCGAACAGCGTCACAATATCAGCCCGGATGTTCCTCTCCGGGTTCGCTGCTCCTTTCTCAAGCTCAGCGATTTTCGCCTGCCGGAGCTTGAACGCCTCGGGTGCGGCGGTTCCTGCGGGCACAGAGTTATCGATCTCGGCTGTCACATCTTTGATGTCGGTCAGGACGTTCAGTTCGAGACCCTTGCACTTGATCTCGTCCTCAAGAGACTTCGCCATGAAGCCGTCCCGAAGGTAGTTCTTCTCCGGCGTTGAAACCTTCTCCAGGTCACCCGCGCCAACGTGATGGTTGGTCATCACCAGCCCGTTCGGGGAGACGAAACTGCCCGATCCTCCGGAGTTAAACCGAACGCTTGACAACCGCAGGTGATCGAGCCATTTATCGGTCGGCTCGAAGTTCTGCTTCTTGAGCTGCGCGAGAGGGACCTTGTTGAACAACCACATTCCCTCATCAGCCGGAGCATTGTCGGTGAACATGAGCAGGCCCAACAGGGCGGCCCCAGCCGTGATGGCAGGAAGTCGCATGATCATGGGAATCCTCCGAGGTGAAGCGGCATCAAACCGCCAACGGGGCTTCGTTATAGCCGAGAAATGTCGAAAAGCCCAGTTGGTGGTACCACAAGAGCGGCGTCACCAGATGTGTACATATGTTTAATGTGCTACGGTGGGCCTGATGTCAACCTAATCCGCCCAGTTGGTTCATTCTTTTCAGCAACTCTTCCTCCGCAGCGAGGCTCCAGTCGAACTCCTGAGGAGGTTTGAAACCGCCTTCCGCAGTCAATGTGGCCTGAGGGACGAGGCTCAGAGGAATGGTACCCAGAACTCGTCCGTTCAAGCGGAGTTCAAACGCCGAGATGCGGACCAGATCCGCCGATTCGACCAGACCTGGGGCGAAGACCGTCGGGCCATCGGTAATGAGGACTTCTTCCTCTAGCAGTTGTACTGGATTCGGCATGCCTGGCAGGACAGCGTACACCGAGAGCCGACACAACCCAGCGGTCCACTTCTCGCTGCCCACAATCAGAAAGCAGGGACCAGCCCGTGTGGACAACGCAAGTGCCGGCAGGCCACGGATCATCCGCATAGGGCCGATGTTATCGACCAGCGCGAACCGAGTATCGAGTAGTCGCACTCCGACTTCGAACCGTCGGGCCGCAATTGCTTCGACATGCGAGACGGCTAACAGTCGATCGCCCGCACGCCAGGTTACTCGCCAGACCCCTGGCTTTCGGGGACTGCGTGGACACACGGCCGTGAGCATCACTTCTTTGGAAGATCGCTGCACTGCGGTAAGCGGCACAGGTACCGAGAAGACCTTTCCGGAACGTTCGTTCGTGAACTCGGCCACGAATCCGAGGTCGGCCAGGGGATCGAGTGGGTACTGTGAACGAACCACGACGGACGCGATCAAACCTTTACAGCGATCAGCGACGAAGCAGCGTGTTTGCACTGTTTGAGTGCCGAGCCTCACAGCAAGCGTTGCATTCGAGAGCGTCAGTCCGCTCAGGAATTCGTTGGCAGTCAGTACAGGAACGATCACGGGAGCGATTGACTGGTGTTTCCACTGAAGCTCGCAGATCGTGCTGATGTTGGGCACGCAGAATCGAAACGTGATGCGGTGATGGTCGTCGGCATCGGGCCGGATGGATTCGGCAGGGACGGGACTGATGCCAGGGAGTGACAGCGTGAAGTCGCCCTTGCGGCGAGCGGCGAACGGAAGCCGAAGAACCACGGCGACAACGACGGCATCGGCTGACCAGGGAACGGGTGGTTCCTGATGGGTCAACCCGCCCGCCTCATAAGCGACGTGGACCGTGAACCTGCTTCGCCGTGTACGAACGAGCGGAAGCAGTTCATCACGAACCCAGTCGATCCAGCGCTTCATCAAGCGCCACATCGAGATCTCCTGGCGGAACAGTTCTCTTCGCGCAGACCAGGCACCCGGGTGACCGGGGAATCTGGAAGCGGTACGATCGAAACGCCTCGTCGAACACACCTGGCACCTTCGCCAGGCTCAGCAGCAGTGAGATGGATTGTTCCCCTCGATTTGCCAGCATTTGGAGCGTCACCAGAGCATGCATTGAGGCAATCATGCTGATGCTTGCCTTGTTCGCGGGGATGCTCGTTTCGGGGATCGCAGCGCCGGGGTTCGCATAATCAGGTGGGGGTGCGTCCTGCTGTTCCTTGACCTCGCGTTGCAGATGGCTCGCAACGCAGCCATAGCATGGGCCGCCCGGCTCGAAGCGGTGAACCCAGCCGCCGATACCGCCGCTGAGAACCTCGCCCAGAGTCCAGGGCTTGCCGGCCGCACGCATCAACGCATCGAACGCATACTTGGCTGGTTCGTTGTCAACTGCGCAGACACCGACATCGCATTCGGAGGCAAGTCGCGCGAATTCTTCCTGTCGGCTTGGGTCAGTGATATCTGCGAGCACGGGTTCAATCTGGAGATCGGTGCGAAAGCCCTGAACCCACTCAACGGCAAGTTCGCACTTCAGTCGGCCCACGCTGGAGACGGGAAACAGGTGGCGGTAAACATTCCGAGATTTGTAATCGTCGAACTCAACCAGCGACACTCGTTGGACACTTGGTTCACGCGCCAGGAGATCGAGTACGATCGCACCGCCGCTACCCGCGCCGATCTGGAGAATGTGGGCCATGGGTAAGCGAAGCCCCATGAATTGAGCAACTAAACGACCGACCGCTACTTTGCTTCCGGGAGCGGCCATTCCCCGGTTTCGTGCCAGACTTCGTAACACGCGAGCCAGCGCCATGCCGCCAGCACCGCGAAAACGCAGGTAAATTGTGTTGGATCCCAGCGGCTTGTGGCACGCGTGGAACCCTGCCGCCACATGCACACACTTTGCCCTTCGAGCAAATGCGGGCAGTGCTTTAATGGAGTGACAACACGGGTTTCAGGTGGAACAACCGGGTAGCTGGAGAGTAAGCGAGTTTCGAGCTTATACAGGTTGTGGCAGGGTTTGAGCCGATAGGACAATACGAGAATCCCGCCGACGCGGTTTACCGTGATGCGGTAATCCGGGTCGCGGCCCTCGTTGTACGACTCAATAGCCGGTACTTCGACGGACAGTAGCCGTCGTTTACCGGTTTCCGTGTCGAGGAGGCCCATAGGAAAGGATGAAGGACGAAGGATGAAGGATGAAAGGAAGCCCAAGCAACCGGCGCTGGCCGAGCCTTGGTTCATCCTTCATCCCTCATCCTTCATCCTTCGCCTCAGTAGTGGCTTGGAACGGATTTAACGGCAGTCAGAACCTGCTCGTCAGGCAATTCCTCAGCGGTTCCAGTGAAGCTGGTGTCTCTGCGATCGAGAAGCAGGGCAAGGCCACGATCGGCGTTACCCCGAAGCGCGGTGAGCAGATGTCGCCGTTCGACCTCAGCAAGCGGGCGGAAATCCATGATACGATCCTCCTGGCAGAGGGAAATGACCCAGGCGCGGGAGACGCCCGGAAGGTGTCGTCAGTCGCGACCGGGAGAGAATCTCCTTCGGCCGGCGGGGTTGTCGGAGTGCCCGAAGGGCGGCGGGCGAGAGACCACCGAGAATTGGAGAGGTCTGGCGGAAGAGGCCGGTCCTGACGCGGGATCGGTCGGATTCGCAAGGCCACTAACCAACTCTATCATAGCCCAGATAAGGCACCGCACAAGGGATACTCCGCTCCCCAATCACTCTGACAAGATGCAAACCGCGGGCCACGAACTGGCCCAAGAGGTAATGTGTGGAACCAATCGTAATCAAACTTCCCCATGGCAACCTCTCGGGTACTTACTGGCCCGGGAGCGACGCCCAGCACGACACGTTCGCGATCGTGTGGGTTCATGGGTTCGGCAGCTTCCGGGGTGGGGAGAAAGCAGCTGCGGTGCGTGCGGTTTGTGCCGAGCGTGGATGGTCGTTCGTCTCGTTCGATTTTCGCGGACATGGTCGCTCGTCAGGAACGATGCACGATCTTCGCGCCAGCCGCTTGCTCGAAGACTTGAACGCAATCCGAGGATTCCTCGCTGAGAAAGGTCGCACACAACTGGGGCTGATTGGCTCAAGTATGGGCGCTTTTGCGTCAGCGTGGTTCACCCTCGCACATCCGAACAGCGTTGTTGCCTGTGTTCTCCTGGCACCCGCGTTTAGATTTCTGCAACGACGATGGGACAGGCTCACCCCCCTGGAACGCGAGGAGTGGCGACGAACCGACCGCTTGCTGTTCAAGAATGAATGGGTTGAAACCGAACTTGGTTATGGTCTGGTTGAAGAACGGGAGCAGTTTCACCCGAACGAGTTGGCATCGGGATGGAACACGCCGGCGCTGCTGTTCCACGGATTGGCCGATGATGTGGTTCCACTCGAAGACAGTTTGGATTTCCTCCGCGGAACAAAGTACGCTGGAGTTGAACTCCGAATCTTCAAGGACGGCGACCACCGGCTCACCGCCTACAAGGACGAGATCGCCTCCGAGGCGTGTCGGTTCCTCGCGCAATACATCCGCTGATTATCTCGAACACGGGAGACTCCCTTGCGAATCGTCCTCCTCGCTTTCTTGCTCCTCCCGATCATGAGGGAACGTGCGTTCGCCGCCCCCCCCGCGACATCCGAGATCCCATCCGAACTGACCGACTACGTCAGCAAGGAAGACAAGTCGTTCACGTGGAAGCTCGTCGACAAGAAAGAGAAATTCCTCGGCACGGTCTACACGCTGGAAATGATCTCGCAGACCTGGCACAAAACCAAGTGGGACCACAAGCTCCTCGTGCTGGTGCCCAAGGGGGTGAAGCCCCAGGCGACGATGGTGCTGTGGAACGAAGGCGACGCTCCCAAGGGAGGCGAGGCCGAAGACATGGGCCTCATGATCGCCGGGCAGATCAAGGCTCCGGTCGCGTTCCTGTTCGGCGTCCCCAAGCAGCCGCTGTACGACGGCAAGACGGAAGACGCGCTCATCGCCGAGTCGTTCGTACGCTATCTGGTCACCGAGGATGGTTCGTGGCCCCTACTCTTCCCCATGGTGAAGAGCATCGTTCGCGGGATGGACACGCTTCAGGCGTTCGCGAAGCAGGAGTGGAACTTCGAGGTGAAGAACTTCATCATCGCGGGAGCCAGCAAGCGCGGCTGGACCGCGTGGCTCACGGCCGCGACCGGCGACAAGCGAGTGAAGGCCATCACGCCATTGGTGTTCGATAGCGTTCACATCGCCGTGCAGATGGAGAATCAGGTCAAGGCGTTCGGCCGGCCAAGCGACATGATCAAGGATTACTCTGAGCGGATGTTGATCCCGATTCCGAAGACCGCCGTTGCTGCGAGGCTCTGGAAGATCATCGACCCGTGGTCGTACCGTGAACGGCTCACGATGCCAAAGATGATCGTGTGCGGCACCAATGACCCGTACTGGCCGCTGGACGCGCTCAATACCTACTGGGATGGCTTGAAGGGGGACAAGTGGATTCTGTACGTGCCGAACGCGGGGCACTACCTCTGCGAGCGCGATAAGGACGGCAAGGAAGAGAAGCTACCGTTGCGAACCATTGCCACGGTCTGCGCGTTCTGCCGGTCCCAGATCTTCGACAAGCCGATGCCGAAGCTGAATTGCGACATGATCTGCCCGCCGGGTGGTGATGTGCTTGACGTGAGCTTGCTGTGCGACGTGAAGCCACTGGCCGCGCGGGTTTTCTCGTCCACTGCAACGACACGCGATTTCCGCAAATCGTTCTGGGAGGAGAAACAACTCGACATGAAGGGAACGAAGGCCGCGTGCAAGGTCGATCTGCCCAAAGATGGTCACCGCGCCACGATGCTGGAACTTCAATTCGAGCTGGAGGAACTGAAGTACACGCTCTCGACCCCGTTGCGAATTCTCGAAGCCCCGAAGAAGTGATGCTTTGCGCTTTGCGAGCCACGGAGTTCATCTCCGTGGTGACTTCTGCCATCCAACACCACGGGGATGAACCCCGTGGCACACCTTCTCAACTCACGGAGACTGCGCGCGGCCTGTTTCCAATGCGGCACGTTTCCAGGCGGTCTCGAGAGCTTGCGGGTTTTCGAAACCATACACACGCTTCAGTGCCGCTGCCGTGCCGTATCGCTGGCTATCTCGCAGGTAGATCGTGAAGTTCCGTTCGTTGCCAGAAGCGCGGATCAGGTGATCTGTCAGCGACACGCTCTGGCAGTAGAACCCGGTGATCTTCTCCGCAGGGAATTCCTTCATTTCCATGAGTTGAGCCAGCCCGAACCAGTCGCCATCGCGGGCACAGCGAGGCAAGGTGCGAAGGTAGCGGCTCGATTCTTCTGGTGCCCCCGCGAGGATTGCCATTCCCTCCGCGGCCCACTTGGGCGGCGGCTTATCCGGGAACAGATCCGCGAGCACGACATGAGTCAGTTCCCGTGGCAGTGCATTACTCGCCATCGCAGTGTCGTCCGCACGCAGATGAACTTTCCGCTCCGTCGCCCGGCCATTCGTGAGTTGCACGGTTGCGGTGCCGGTGCTCTCAACGGTACGCCCGGTCGCCTTGGCGTAAGCCTCAGCAGTCGAGTGAATGACGATCTCGCACTTCGGCCCCCACGCAGACGCGGGCGGTCCGCTCCATCGCTCGAATATGATCTTGCGCTGGGCCTCGGCGGCTTTCGCCAGCGTTTCCGCGAGTTGGCGGTCGCCGGAAAACCGAACCCGGAAACTGGCCGTCTCGACGATGTCCGTTTCACCGCCAGGAGCAGCCGTCTCACGCTGTTTCGCTACCGCGATCACGGCTTGCCCGACTTTTTGCAGTTCAACATGATCGGGAACAAGCTGAAGTGCCTCGGTCACATCTCGCAACATCGCGGAGACCATTGCGGGGGTACACCCAGGAGCATTCATCCGTTCCGCCGCGAGCTTGATCCGACAGTATGCGAACGCGGTGCGTTGATCGGGAGTTAGCGTGGAGATTGTCGCGAACAGCTTCGCTGCTGTGGCGTAGTCGCCCTTCTTGAACGCCGCCGCAGCATCAGCGCTGACGTTTGGGCCACCCGCCTCGACCGGTGCCGCTGGCTTGGGAACCCCACCGCCGAGCAGTGCGATGTTCCGGCGAACCTGCGTAATCCGGGGCGAGTCCGAGGCGTCGGCTTTTTCCAATCGGAAGAGTTCGGAGAGATACGCTTCCCGGAGCAAAGCGAGGAATGCCTTGTTGCCATCGGCATTCGCCACCTCCGCTTCGAGAGCAGCAACCGCCTCGTTCGGCATGTTGACATCGAGGAATTGCCGCGCAGTCGTCATGGCCTTCTGAACCGAAGGCGCACGCTCGACCGTGGGTGGTTCCGCTGCAAGCAGGAAGGGAATGACGGGAACGAGCACGAGAACGGTGTAGCGAGAAATCATGGAGTCGGCATCCTTTGCCGGGGCGGGTCGTCCGGGTTGACCCGGGCGACGGCGGAGTTCGCACCGTATACGCGGACAAGGAGAAGGAGACAAGCCGAAGTGAACCACCGGACCCCTGTTTCCCGAAGACGACTTGACGTGCTACCACTGTCGCGGCATAGGCAGGTCAGGAAAATCTTCTACAGTCCGGGGGGACAGTCATGCGTCGACTGATGTTGGCGACGGGGGTAGTGTGCGCGGTCGCTGTCCTCACGGATCTGGCGGGTGCTCAGGTGAACACGATGCCGGGGCAGGTAGTCGGCAACGGTTACGGCACAACTGTTGTGGGTCAACCGACTCCCAAAGCCGCTCCACCAGCAGGGCAACCTCTGGGGCTTCCTTCCGACACAGCCATGATGCGGCGGTATGATCCGAATCGACCGTATGACTCGCTGAAAGGGACGAACCTGAGTCGCGACCAAGTTATCGCCCCGACCGGCGGGGCGACGAATGAGACAATTTGGACCAAGGTCAGGTCGCTCTTCGGATACGGAAAGCCTCCGGTTCAGCTGGCTCCCCAGCACTCGACGTATATCCCGAGTCTGTCGCGGCGCAACCGCGAACGTGCCGAGGCGAAGCAGTGGCGCCGCGACTGACAGATTACTTGAGGGCTTTGTTCACGGCGGCTGTCCAGATCTCGTAGCCTTTTGCTGTCATGTGCAGCCCGTCTTTCTGAAATAGTTCTGGGATCGGCATTCCGTCCGATCCCAGCATTGCCGGCACCACATCCACGTACACCAATCCGGTTCCCTTCTCGCAGTATGCCTTCACGAGTGCGTTCGCCTCTTTCTGCGTTTCGAACTTCTTCCAGCGAGAAATGCTCGGCTTCACGGGGATGTGCAGAATCTTGCAGTCGGGGTTATCCGTCCGCGCGACCTTCACAAACGCCTTGAAGTCGTCGGCGATCTGTTCGGGTTTGCGACCGCCACCGATGTCGTTGTCCCCTGCATAGAAGACGATTGTCGCGGGTCTGAATGGCGTGATAATGCGTGGTGCGAAGTGCGTGCTATCCGCGATTACCGAACCACCGAAGCCGACATTCACGTAGCCCGAATCGGGGAAGGACTTCTTCAAGTCCCAAAGCACGATGCTAGAACTTCCAACGAAGAATACGCCGCCGGGTTTGGGCGGGTTGGCGGTCAACCGTTTCTCGAGGGCAAGAATGTTCTTCTCCCATTTGTCGAATTGCGTGGCCGCTTTCGGCGTTTGCGCAGTGTCAGCGGGCGCCTGAAACGCGACTACGAGTAAGAGAGGCAGCATGGTTTTTCTCGTGAGGGTGGGACGAAGATTCGTTATTCTCGCGTCGCGGCTACGCGGAGTCTTCGGAGCGGTGCGGATACGCGAGAATCTACCATGAAACCCGTTCTCGGCTACCACGTCATTTTCAGCACCTATGGGTTCTGGTTATTGAAGGGGTCTGCGACGAGAGCATTGATCGATGAGCAGTTGCACCCCTTCGCCCACCTTGCGTCTCCAGGGCAGATACCACCGAAATGTTGGGCACGCGGGGAATGGAAAGTGTTCATCTTCGATCACCAACACATTGCGTCTTCGATCCGATATGTCGAGAATAACCCCGTGAAGGATGGACTCCCACCCCAGCGGTGGTCGTTCGTAACCCCATACAACCAATCCGCCGTTTAGCCGCGACCCGAAGGGAGCGCGTGAGCCTCCGACCTGTGCGCTTTCACGCGCTCCCTTCGGGTCGCGGCTAAACGGGGACATTGATACTCAACCATCATGCCCCCAGAAGAACGCAACGACCCTACCATCGTCGAGTTCGATGTCCGAACCGACGAAATGCTCGTCAACATGGGACCGCAGCACCCCAGCACGCACGGCGTGTTGCGTCTCGTGCTTCGTACCGACGGCGAGATGATTTCCGAAGTCACGCCGCACCTCGGCTACCTCCACCGCTGTGCCGAGAAGATTGGCGAGAACGTCACGCCCATTCAGTTCATCCCGTACACGGACCGGATGGACTACCTCGCCGCGATGAACATGAACCTCGGGTACTCGCTCGCCATCGAGAAACTCGCGGGCCTGAAGATCCCCGAGAAGGCACAGATCATCCGCGTACTGATTTGCGAGATGAACCGCATCGCCTCGCACCTTGTTGGGATGGGTGCCTACGGCCTCGACCTCGGCACCATCTCGCCATTCCTGTACGCCTTCCGCGAACGCGAACACATCCTCGATCTGTTTGAGGACGTCTGCGGGGCTCGCCTCACGTACAGCTATCTCACCATCGGCGGCGCTCATGACGACCTGCCCGTGGGCTGGACCGAACGCTGCCGCAACTTCCTCGCGTACTTCAAGCCACGCATTCCCGAGTACCACGCACTGCTCACGAACAACCACATCTTCGTGAAGCGAACCGCGAACATCGGCGTGCTCTCGAAAGAGATGGCACTCAGTTACGGTTGCACCGGCCCGATGCTTCGCGCATCACTCGACCGGTCGAAGGGTGATCCCGCGTGGGATCTCCGCAAGACCGAACCTTACTCCGGCTACGAGCAATACGCCTTTGATGTGGTGATGCCGCCCTTCGATACGGCACCCCGCGATGCCGTGATCGGCGACTGCTGGCATCGCTTCTACGTTCGTATGCTGGAAGTGGTGCAAAGCATCCGCATCGTGGAACAGGCGATGGAGAAGTACGACGCCCTGAACGCCGAGGGCGAGAAGGTGAAGGCCGAACTCGCACCCGACATCGCCAAGGAACCCAAGGGTGCTGCCGCGACGAAACTCGCTGAGTTGATGAAGACGAAGTACTCGCACCGCGTGGAACCGCCGCGAACCCTACCGGCTGGCGAATGCTACGTGGAGACGGAGTGCCCGCGTGGGCAGATGGGGTTCCATGTGGTCGGTCGGCCGAGCAAGGAGAACGTGCCGTTGCGAGTGCGGGCGCGGTCGAGTTGCTTCTGCAATTTGAGCGTGACGAAAGAAATGTGCAAGGGCTGCCTCATCGCAGACGTGTCGGCAATCGTCGGCAGCATCGACGTCGTCATGGGCGAGATCGACCGATGAAGTTTCTCCTGCTAGAATGAGACAGAAGCTTCCGATACCCTCAGAGGTTTTCCATGGCCACTCCCAATCTAGAACTCCCAAACACCTCACCCACACCTGGGACACCGGTGGAGCAGGGACCGCCCAAATTTTCCAAACGCCAATTCTTGACTGGTGCAGTTGCCGGCGCTTGCCTGCTGCAGAGTGGGCGCTGGATCGCGGGGGGTATTGCATCGAAAGACGAGGACAAACCGGCGAACTCATTTGCCCAATCGGGAGAGGACTTAATTGGGGGCATGATCTTCGATTACCTCAAACTTCCCCTAAAAACGTATCTCGACATCGGTGCAGCCGATCCGGTCCACATCAACAACACATATCTCTTCTATCTTTGCGGGGCCCGTGGTGTCTTGGTTGAGCCAAACCCCGAGATGACTGCCAGGTTGCGGTCAAAGCGACCCCGCGACACCGTCCTCCCTGTGGGGATCGGGGCAACGACAGAGAAAGAGATGGATTTTTTCCGGACCAGCGAACCGACCTGGAACACCTTCGATAAAGAGGTCGCCGAGAGCTATTCCAGGGTGACCAACGGCCGCGTCACGATTCAAGAAGTTGTCAAGATCCCACTGGTGAACATCAACGAAGTATTCGTCGAGCACTTCGAGGGGAAAGCCCCGGACTTTATCTCTCTCGATGTCGAAGGGTTTGAGTTGCCCATCCTGCAATCGCTGGACTTTGACAAGTACCGGCCAAAGATGTTTTGTGTAGAAACACTCGTTGGGGGTACGTTCAAGCAGAAACTGGAGGCAGTAGAGTTCCTGGTCAGCAAAGGGTACGAGGCGCGTGGGGCCACGCTTGCCAACTCGATTTTGCTCGACAAGCAACTAACATGATTGGCGATTGCAGACCGGCACCCCCGCGGATCAGTATGACTCCAACCTTGGACGCCCGCACGAAGGAATATGGCCGCGCCATCTTCGCGCGGCTCGACCGACAGGGGCCGATCCTGTTCACACCCCGTGGCTTGAAGACAAGCTCATGCGAATCGCTCCAGTTTTGCTTGCCTATGCCGTTGTCCTGGGGTTTGGCCTCTACCAGACTTTCGGTCCCACGTTCACATCCGGGTTCACTCGAATCCAGACCGAGCGTGGCGACGGGATGTTGAACCACTACATCCTCGAACACTCCTGGCAGTCGATCACCAATCCCGACTACTGCGGGTCGCTGTTCAGTCCACCGTGCTTCTCCCCCACGCGTTCCACGCTCTGGTATTCGGAACACCTCTTCGGTGTTGCCCCCATCTACTGGGCGCTGCGAACCGTGCTGCCCTACGACTTTGCGTATCAGTGGTGGCAGATCATCCTCGAAGTGCTGAACTTCCTGTCGTTCGCACTGGTTGTGCGCTGGCTCCGCGGCACGCACATCCTGGCAATCCTCGGCGGGTATCTGTGGGCGTTCTCACTGATCAACATCGACCAGATCAAGCATCAGCAGATGATCCCGCGATTCGCGATGGTGCTGGCCGCGTACCACGCCTGGCAATTCGTGATGGCAATCGGTTCGACAGCGGCCCACCCTGCGAGACACCTGAACCGAATGATGGCAGCCGTGTTCCTCCAAGGGATCACCTGCGTGAACACGGGTTGGTTCCTCGTCTCAGGACTGGCGACTTTCCTTCTGGTGGCTGTCACACTGCGGCACGGTGGCTGGGGAACGCTACTCCGATTCCTGTGGGGAGAACGCTGGCGAGTGCTCTGCATTATTGGAGGTTGGAGTATCGCGCTCTTCGCCGCATACGTGCCGTACTTCGTGGTGAACTGGGGTCAGGAACGGCTTTACATTGAGTGCGTCGAGTTGATGCCGACGAAGGAATCGTGGTTTGCACCATTGCCGGGAACCGTGTGGGAACAGGTGATCGGCGCGAACCGCAACGAACTCATCGAAGAGAACTGGCTATTCTGCGGGTTTGGAATCCAGATCCTGATGATGACGGCACTTTGCTACCTCGTGTTCTCACCGATGATGAGAGCACGACCACAAGGTCGGCAAGCAGAGTCGGCAATCATCCTCGCGGGCCTGCTGACGGCTGGTATCTGGATTCTCCTCACGCTCAAGGTGGGGTTCGACGACTCGCTCTGGTATTACGTGCGGCACATCCCTGGCGGGACTGCGATTCGCGCCGTGTCACGGGTGTATGTGACCGTGTATCTCTTTGGTGTGCTCGGCGCGATCATGTGGTTGGGACGGGCGACGGAACACCTTCACCCGCCAACACGCTCAGCCGTGCTCGGCATCTTCACCGCAATCTGTATTGTCGAGCAGTGCGGGTACACCCCTCCGAGCTTCGACAAACAGGACTTTTACCCGATCGCCGATCGTGTGGGGACGGAGCTCAAGAAAGGCGACATCGGCTACGTGCTCCCGCATTACACGGACACACAGGGCGTGACCCCGAAGGCCGTTTACGGCGAAGTTCTTGGGATGTGGGCCGGTTTGAAGGCAAACGTGCCGGTTGTGAATGGCTACTCGGGGCGGGTGCCAAATGTGGCATTCCTCGAGGTCATCCTGGCGCCCGACGAGTATCGGGAAACGAACCTTCGAAAGTGGCTCGCCGGGCGGTTCCGGGGGAAGGTCGCACTTGTGGACCCGGACAACCTCAACGCGACGCGAATTATCGTGATCGAGTAACAGGCAACAAAAAAGCCCACGGAACCAGTCCGTGGGCTTCGTGCAAGCGACATCACGATGTCACTTGATGAACAGCATCTCGCGATAGGTTGGGAGCGGCCAGAGATCGTCAGCAACAATCGTTTCGAGCTTGTCGCCAAGCGTCCGCAACTCGACCATCTTTGGAATCACGGATTCCTTCATATACTTCGCGTGGGCAAAGAAGTCGCCATCTGGATGGTGGTGCGACGCCTTGCACAGCGAAGCCGATGCCGCCTGGAACTTCGACATCAGATCGGTCAGTTCGCGCAGCAGTTCGAGTTGTGCTGCGACATCCACACCGGCGGCCTTGGAAGCGTTCACGGACGCGGCCACTTCACCCTGATAACGTAGCGCTGCAGGCAGGATCATCGTCTTGGCCATCGTGACCATCATGTTGGCCTCGATCATCACTTCCTTGACGTACTTCTCGCTGAAGATCGCGTAGCGAGCTTGCAGTTCTCGCTCCGTGAACACCTTGTACTTGCCGAACAGGTCGATCGTGTCCTTACGAATCAAGACAGGAATCGCGTCGGTCGTGCTCTTGAGGTTCGGCAACCCGCGCTTCTCGGCTTCCTTGTGCCACTCTTCGCTGTAACCGTCGCCGTTGAAGATGACCTTCTTCGATTCCTTCAGAATAGCAGGGAGGAGTTCCTGGATCGCCTTGTTCAAAGGCTTGCCAGCCTTCGTGGCGGTTTCCAGTTGCGTGGCGATAAAGTCGAGCGATTCGGCCGCGATGGTGTTGAGAACCACGTTCGGGCCACCGATCGAGAACGACGATCCAACGGCGCGGAATTCGAACTTGTTGCCGGTGAAGGCGAACGGCGAAGTCCGGTTCCGGTCACCCGCATCACGCGGGAGTTTCGGCAGCACAGAAACGCCAACTTCCATGAACCCGCCGGCCTTGGTGGACTTCAGGTCGGACCGTTCGAGCTGGTCGATCACGTCCTGCAGCTGGTCGCCCAGGAAGATCGAGATGATCGCGGGCGGGGCTTCGTTGGCACCGAGGCGGTGGTCGTTGCCCGCACTCGCAACCGACACGCGGAGCAACTCGGGGTACTTGGCGACAGCCCGAATCACGGCCACGCAGAACACGAGGAACTGCATGTTTTCGTGGGGCGTTTCGCCTGGGTTCAGCAGGTTCTCGCCCAGGTCGGTCGCAAGGCTCCAGTTGTTGTGCTTGCCGCTACCGTTGATGCCAGCGAACGGCTTCTCGTGGAGCAGACAGACCAGCCCGTACTTTTCCGATGTCCGCCGCATGACATCCATGCAGAGGTGGTTGTGGTCGGTGGCGAGGTTCGAGTCTTCGAAGATCGGGGCGAACTCGTACTGGCTCGGTGCCACCTCGTTGTGACGGGTCTTGACCGGCACGCCGAGCTTGAAGAGTTCGGCTTCGCAGTCGGCCATACAGGCGATGACCCGCTCTGGGATGGTGCCGAAGTACTGGTCTTCGAGTTCCTGGCCCTTGGGCGGCTTGGCCCCGAACAGCGTCCGGCCGCAGTTCATCAGGTCCGGGCGGGCATACATGAAGTTCTTGTCGATCAGGAAGTATTCCTGCTCGGGGCCGACGCTGCTGAACACCTTCCTGGCTTCGGTGTTTCCAAACAGTCGAATGATCCGCAGAGCTTGTGTGGAAACAACTTCCATCGACTTCAGCAGCGGTGTCTTCTTGTCGAGCGATTCGCCGGTCCACGAGATGAACACGGTCGGGATAACGAGCGTCGCCCCGTTCGGGGTCTCGCGAATGTAGGCCGGTGAAGTGGGATCCCACCCGGTGTAGCCACGGGCTTCGAACGTCGCTCGAATGCCGCCACTCGGGAACGAACTGGCGTCCGGTTCACCCTTCACAAGTTCCTTGCCGCTGAACTCGGCGAGAGCCGTGCCACTGCCGGTCGGGCTGAGGAAGCTATCGTGCTTCTCGGCCGTGAGGCCGGTCATGGGCTGGAACAGGTGGGTGTAGTGAGTCGCACCGTGTTCGAGAGCCCAGTCCTTCATCGCGCTGGCAACAGCATCGGCGATGGTCGAATCGAGGCTCAAGCCCTGCTTGATCGTTCGCTGAAGTGCCTTGAATACCGGCTTGGGGAGACGCGCTTTTTGCACCTCTTCGCTGAACACCAGCGATCCGAACAGATCCTTCAGGGAAGTTGATCGGAAGTCGATCTGATTCAGATCATACTCGGTGTTCGCGATCGCCTCGATCGCTTTCTGACGTGCGTTCGGCATCGGGGGATTGCTCCAGTTGGTGTGAGGCGAGAGCGTGTTGAATCGGGTTGAATACGGCAACGCCATTCCAACCATTCCCTGAGCGTGTCGCTGGGAGGGCTACGGTTGGGCTGGTCGGGGAGAGGATACTGAGGTTATAAGGCTGATTCGGGTTGCGGCAAGAAGAAGATGTGAAAGCCTACCCGTTGTGAAGGGTTGGCCTGCAGGAGATTCATCACATGCGACGGATCGCGGTCATCAACCAGAAGGGTGGGGTGGGGAAAACCACGACGACGGTCAACCTTGCCGCAGCACTTGCCAATTCAGGGAAGCGGGTCTGCGTGCTGGATCTTGATCCGCAGGCGCACGCGAGTACGCACCTCGGTCTTGAACCCGACGGCACGATTCCGTCGATTTACGATGTGCTTGTCTCCAACAAGCCCCTGGCGGAAGTGCGGCGACCGGTCGGCGAAAATCTCTGGGTCGTGCCATCGGATATCAATCTTGCGGCGGCGGAAGTGGAACTGGCGGGCATCGTCGGTCGTGAGGTTCTTCTCCGTGAAGCGATGGCACTGGACCCGGAACCGTTTGATTTCGTGCTCATGGATTGCGGGCCATCACTGGGCGTTCTGACGCTCAACGCGCTCGCCTCGGCAGATGAAGTGTTCATCCCACTGCAACCACACTTCCTCGCGCTACATGGGCTATCGAAATTGCTCGAAACGACCGCTCTGGTCGCACGCCGGATCAATCCAAAGCTCACCGTGACAGGTGTGGTTGTGTGCCTGTACGACGCAGCCACGAAGCTGGCTCAGGAAGTCGTGGCGGATCTGACGACGTTCCTGGACCAGAGCCGATCCGCAAATGTACCCTGGGCAACTGCCCGGGTGTTCGACACGCGAATCCGGCGGAACATCAAGCTCGCGGAGTGCCCGAGCTTCGGGAAGAGTGTGTTCGGGTATGCTCCGAAGAGCAGCGGTGCGGCCGATTACACCTCGCTCGCGAATGAGGTGCTCGGGAACAGTGCGACAGTCCTCGGGCCAATCAAGGTGACCGTTGAGACACCAGTGAACCGTATCGCGGAAGTCGTCGTGGCGTGATTCGCGTAGCCGCGACCCGAAGGGGAGAGCGGCAGGTCACGCTTCGCTGCGGGCCGCGGCTACGCAGCGACATTCCGTGGCCGAGTCAACCCCGCGAGCAGGTAGAACGCCGCCACGATCAACAGCAATGCCTTCACGCCGGTGAGGAACGTCACCGACTGAAGGATTGCCCCCACAAGCGCCCCAAACAGGTTCGCACCCAAAGCCGAATCCTTGCGGGGTGCCGCCTCGAACGAACGCGCGAACACCAACCCGCTGAACAGCATTGGCAGGCTCGTCAACAAGCCAACCACGATGGCCTTTGTGGTGTAGGGCAAGAACGCGAACCGCGACAAATCGACGAAGTACAGCCCGATACAACTCGCCAGAAGGGCAACGTACACCGGCCAGACCGGGAAACGCCTGGCCCAGCCCGCCAGAGCGTTCGCCAACAGGATCATGAACAGCACGCCTGAAATGATCACGGCGTTCACGACCCAGGTGTTTCCCAACACCACGGCAGCCTTACTGATGTTCTGCACCTCAAGCAGCATGAACCCCGCACCTAGAAAGGCGAAGTGGGTTTGCGTGCGATCCCATCCACGCAGGATCTGCGGTGAATTCAGTCGCTGCAAGCCGACCACGAATAACGCCAACAGCATCACGCACAACGCGAAATACAGCGGAGGAATCTGGCGGTGTTCGAGGTAGAGGTACGGCCAGTCGTCGGTCGGCACCTCGGTCGTGCCCGGGAACTCGAAGCGAAGATCGGCCTGCCAGTCGGCGATGAAAGCAGCTAACCGTGGGTCGGCCGCGATTTGCTTCCTGGCCGCAGCCTGATCGCCCGCAACAAAGCTGATCCCTTCCCAACCGTAGGGGCTGAAGGGGATGCGGAATGCGATCGGTTTTTCGCCGAACACTTCCGTCAGAGCCGTGTTCATGCGGTCGGCAATGTGCTGCTTATAGGCGTCAAAACTCAACAGGATCACGCCACCGGGGTTGAGCAGCGTCTTGGCGTGTTCCAGGCTCTCGCGCGTGTACACATAGTGATCTAATCGCGTATTCACCATCGCGGAGCCGGACGTGTGCGAGTCGAGCAACCCGAACGCGATGACATCGAACTTCTGATCGGTCGTGGCAAAGAACGAGCGGGCGTCGTCGATGACCACACGAACCCTCGGGTCGGAATACGGCTTCTCGGGGTGCACGCGGCGACCGATGTCGATGATGACCGGGTCGATTTCCACGGCAGTGACAGATTCGACACCGTTTCGCAAAGCGCCAGCGACGTCATTCCCTGAACCCGCTCCCACGATCAGCATGGAACGCGGGTGCGGGTGCAACTTCGGCGGTAAGTCATACCGCGTGTAGCCCTGCAAATCGGGCGGCAGTTTCCCGTCCTGGTCTGGCCTCCGAAACTCCTCGGGATGCTTGGCGATATACTCGGGCCGCAAATCGACCGTGGATTGATAGCCGATGTTGTTCACGGCGATGATGTGCGAACCGCTGGAATGCTCCCAATACGGAAGCCGGGACCCCAGCCGTACCAAGATGGTCGGCTCGATCGTGTCCTCGCGGGCACTCACGCACAACTTCTGATAGGGCGACCAGTGCGTTTCGCGCCATCCAGGTTCGATACCCGCCAGCGCCCCAAGGCCAACAATGACAGCGAGCAGCAACGCATCGACGAGTTTCGATTTCCCACCGCTGCCGAGCAAGAACACCGCTGGCACAGCGAACACCACGAACCACGCCACCGGCGGCAAGCCCAGTGCGCTGCACGCCACAAACAGCATGATTCCGACGAGGCTGCCAGCGACGTTCACCGAGTAGGCGCGGATCGGTCGCGGGTCTGCGGCCATGAGTTGCCCGAGCAAACGCCCCACTGGTACGAATGTCGCCCACAGCAAATACAGGAAACCGGCCGTAAGCGACAGACCCACCGTGGCAACCGCGATGAATTCCGCCCCGGAAGATTCCTCCGTGCCCCAGAACTCCAACCCACCCATTTTCCCGAGGAGTTCTGTGATTCGCGTTCCGAGGAAGATTCGCGTGGGCGGCAGCGCGAGCAGTGCCGACATCAGCAGGAGCGGAACCAAGATGCCCCGCAACGAGAACGCTCTGCGAGAATCGAGGCAGCCCATCCCCAGACCCAGGAAGCACACCACCAGCACCGTATTTTGCAGATACGCGAAGATGCGGATTTCGGTACTCACCCATCGAATTAACAGAAGTTCCAGGAACAAACCCAGAACGCTGATGAGGAAAAGGGTTCCCATCCGGGATGCGGGGATCGCACCGGGAGTGGGGGCCTCGGAAGAGGGTTGAACCTCTGACATTTGAACTGTTCCGGGGAGATGGTGGGGAACCTTGCGGGAAACATAGAATACATTTGCCAGTCCGCTAAGAACACACATAAGGAGACGGAAGTCTCCACAGGCCAAGTACAGAATTTGCATCTGGAGGTTCACCCCATGTCCGCGACTACCGCTGCAGCGCCGCCCGTCAAGAATCGTCAACTTTACATTGATGGTGCCTGGTGCGAGGCTGCCTCTGGAAAGAAGCTCGCCGTCACCAACCCCGCAACCGAAGAGACCATCGCAGAAGTGAGTTTCGGTGGGCGAGCCGACTGCGCCCGAGCCATCGCCGCCGCCGCAGAGGCAATGAAATCGTGGATGAAGCTCACCGCCTACGACCGCGCGAAAGTGCTCAAGAAGACTGCCGACTTGATGCGTGAACGTGCCGATGCACTCGCCAAAACGATGACGATGGAGCAAGGCAAGACCATCGTCGAGTCGAAGGCTGAAGTACTGCACTCGGCCGACACATTCGAGTGGTTCGCGGAGGAAGGGAAGCGGGCTTATGGCCAGGTAATTCCACCATCGAACCCCGCGAAACGGCACCTGATCATCAAGCATCCGGTCGGCGTCGTCGGGGCCATCGGCCCGTGGAATTTCCCCATCACGTTGCAAGTTCGCAAGATTGCACCCGCACTCGCGGCAGGCTGCACGATCGTCTGCAAACCCGCGAGCCAGACGCCACTGTGCCTCATTGGTGTGTTCGAGTGCCTCATCGACGCGGGGTTGCCCAAGGGGGTCGCGAACCTCGTCATCGGCTCCGCGTCCGAGATTTCCGACGAGTTCATGAGCAACCCGGTCGTGCGGAAGATCAGCTTCACGGGTTCGACCGAGGTCGGTAAGCGGCTCATGAGGCAAGCGGCTGATCAAGTGAAGCGCCTGAGCCTCGAACTCGGCGGGCACGCGCCGTTCATCGTGTTCCCCGATGCCGACCCGGAAGTCGTGGCAAAGGCCGCTGTGATTGGCAAGTTCCGCAACAACGGGCAGGTGTGCATCAGCCCAAGCCGGTTCTTCGTTCACCAGGATGTGCACAAGAGGTTCATGGAGGTCGCAGTTGCCGAGGCTGAAAAACTGAAACTCGGTAACGGACTCGATGAGGGCGTGGCAGTCGGTCCGATGTTCGAGAAGAAGGCGATGGATAACACGCTGGCACTTATCAACGACGCGACCGGTAAGGGTGCGAAGTGCCTCACGGGCGGCAAGCGATCGACCAAGTTCGACAAGGGCTACTTCTTCGAGCCGACGATTCTGTCCGGGCTTTCACAAGACGCGAACATCCTGACCGAAGAACCCTTCGCGCCGGTGATGCCCGTGCTCGATTTCTCAAAGATCGACGACGTGATCGCGGCCGCGAACAACACGAAGTACGGCCTCGCGGCCTACGTCTTCACCAACGACCTGAGTGTGGCGTGGAAGATGGCCGAGGGACTGGAAGCGGGCATCATCGGGCTGAACGACCCGGTGCCAGCGACGCCACAGTGCCCATTCGGCGGGATGAAGGAATCGGGCATGGGCCGCGAACTGGCCCATGAGGGTCTGGAAGCCTACCTGGAAACGAAGTACGTTTCGATCATGCTCCGTTGATGGAAGCGTCTTTTGCGAGCGGTCGGCCGAACTCGTCGAACCCGTAACGGGCGAAGATTTCGGCCGGCGTGATCGTCACGATCTTGCCGTTGTGCGATTCGTGCACCTCGCGACCCATCCGTGCGTGTTCGAGGAGTGCGTCGCGGGCCGCGAGTTCATGAGCACGGTCAATCGCGGCGTTGTCTATCCAATTAACCATCGGCTCCGTCGTCTGGTGCGACATTGTCTGCACTCCTCGCATCTCGCAAAATACGTTGCGATGCGGTTGTCTTCCCCGCGCCGTTGATGCCGCCGAGAATGGCGACTTGTGGGATGGGTGAGGTCTGGGTGTTCATCTACCCTCCGCTGATGGCAATTGAAACGCAACTTCTGGAAAAGTCTACCCAAATCAACTTCCGCATGGTAAAGATGAAGTACGAATGGTACGAATACACTCGTGAGCGTCCCGCGTTCCCGATGGGGCGACCACCTGAGAGGGTGATCCATGACCCGCATGTCGCGTGAGTTTTCACTGGTATTGCTCGGCGGCGGTCTGCTCACAGCGGGCTACTTTGCCTGGCCAGAACCCGATTTCGAAAAGCGTGCAGAGGAACAAGCTGGCCGTCGCGTTGGGACACGCAGCGGAGGCCACTTCATTTTCATCGGCCACATGGGTGGCGGCGGCTCAGGCTCCGTGACGGGCGGTGGCCGATCTGCGGCATTCGCAAGCGTCTCGAAGGGCGGGCTCGGTTCCATCGGCGGTCGTGTCTCGGGCGGCGGCGGCTGACCCGGTCCTCGGGAACTTAAATTTGAAAAGGTAAAAAGTAAAAAAGGAAGACGGCAGCACCCGGTGCTCTGTCGCCTGCCTTTTACTTTTTACCTTTTTCATTTCACATTTCGCCCCGGAGGGGCAGACCGTGCGCCGCGTCAGCATCGACCCTCGAATCGGCTGGCAGAAGCGAGTCGAGGCATACGGACTCTACTACCACACGCTGCGCGGCGAGCCTTACTGGGACGAATCGGCCTGTTACCAACTCACCAACTACGAAATCGACACGATTGAGCAGGCCACACAGTCACTGCATGAAATGTGCATGGAACTCGTGCAGGAAGTCATCGACAAGCGAATGTTTGGTCTATTCCTCATTCCCAAGGAGTATGAGGATTACGTCATCCGGTCGTGGGAAGAACGACAACCTTCAGTCTACGGTCGGTTTGATCTCGCATTCGATGGTGTCGGTGCCCCGCGATTGCTGGAGTACAACGCTGACACGCCGACGGGATTGGTCGAAGCGGCAGTCGCACAGTGGTACTGGCTCAAGGACGTGGACGAGCGTGGCGACCAGTACAACAGCATCCACGAAAGACTCATTGATGCCTGGAAAGCAATCCGCGAAGCGGACGGCGGCCCGATTCACTTCACCGCGATGACGAAGACTGATAGCCCGGAAGATTACATCACCGCCGAATACATGCGGGACACGGCGATCCAGGCGGGCTTCAAGACGTCATTCCTCGACATCACCGACGTAAGTTGGGACCGCGTTCGCAACGTGTTCGTTGATAACACAGGCTTTCCGATTCATCGCTGCTTCAAGCTCTACCCGTGGGAGTGGATCTTCCGCGAGGAGTTCGGCCCGAACTTCCTTAAGGCCACGACGCGCTGGGTGGAACCGCCCTGGAAAGCCATCCTGAGTTGCAAGAGCATCCTACCGCTGCTCTACGAGCGGCACCCGGACAGCCCGTTTCTGCTTCCCGCATCATTCGACCCATTACCCTCGGGGAGCTACGTTCGCAAGCCAGTCCACGCTCGCGAGGGGGCAAACATTCAGGTCGTCATCGACGGAAAACTGTCGTTCGAGACCGATGGCCCCTACGCCAGTCCGCCGTATGTGTATCAGGCGATTGCCAAGGAATTGAAACCGCACGACGGCAGATATCCGGTGCTGGGAATCTGGGTTGTCAATGGCGTGGCGTGCGGGCTTGGCATTCGCGAGGATGATTCGCTGGTAACACGGAACACGAGCCGGTTCGTACCTCACACGATGGTTGGATAAACTTGGTTACTGGTGGGTTCACCCAACGACGACCCGCCACTTGATTGGCGAGGCAACACCGATTACAGTTCGACTCGAATCGTCATCGCACCACAGGGACATCGTGCCATGTCGCAGACCTTCGTTTTCGAGGAACTCGACAACGTCACTCGGGAGTATCTAACCGAGGTTCGTGATACCGCGGGAGTCGGAGCGCCCGGGGTGTTCGCGCTCACGAATTCCACCATGGCAGGATGTGGGTGTATCAGTGGTATCGGGGTGATCGTTGTCACGCTCCTCGTGACGCTCACGAGCATGGTCGACGTGGTCTACAAGGATCCCGGTCGGGTGGCACTGCTCCAGACCGCCGGATTGCTGCTGGGTGGGTGGCTCCTTTTCGCGGGGCATCGCTCCGCAAGCCGGGGGAGCAAGACGATGGCCGGCCACTGGGCCTACGTCGATGCACTTCATCTCTACGAGGCTTACCGAGAACAGGTGACGGTTACTCCGATCGACGATATTGTCGAAGCGAATTTCACCCACAACTACAACAACGGGACCTATCAGAACAGCGTCGTACGCGGCCTTCGCGAGAGTGGTCCCCCGATCGTTGTCACTCTCAAGAACGAATTACGGGCCGAGCAAATGGTGGTGTTCCTGAACTACCTCGCGTGGGCACGCGGCTCCGAGGGAGGCGAGCGAGCAAGTATGTCGCCGACCGAGCTGGGCGGGTTGGCTCGTTTTGTCTCCGAGAATGATCACGAACCGAAGGATCACGAGGGCAACATCAACCTGAAGCTGATCGACCTCGACATCACCGGAGTGCCCGAGGAACCCAAGCGCGAGAATCGCGCCACGCCATCGTTCATGCCCTACATCGTCATCCTTGTCGGGGGGGTATTGCTGTATGTCGTGATGAAGGAAGTGGTGAACCCGCCAATTCACGATGACGCGATTTATAGCGCGGTCATTCAGGAGAACTGCGAGCCGTGGTTCCTCCAGATGTACCTGTTGGACGAGAAGAACAACACCCGCCACCGCGAGCAGGTGAAAGCACGGCTCGCCCAGGAATACAACCGGGCCGTCGACAATCTCAAGGCGCAACCGCTCGGAGACCCGGAACTTCGCAAGGGAATGATCAAGATTCTCGACTCGCTCAAGGACGCCATCCGGCCAGTCGTATCGCTGACGGTGTCGGAGGTGAACCCGAAACCAGGTGCCGAGAAACGCGTTGAGAAACTCCGCGACGAGATCGTCGGGAAGGTCGAAGGGAAGAAAGTGAACCCGGCTTCAAAGGACCCAGACTACTACGTCGCTGAAGGTGGAATCATGGGGAAACTCGCCCAACTCATGCCACCCGTCCCGCCACGCGATGGGATCCAGTTCGTCATCCCACGCACGGCCGTGGGGATCCAGTTGATCGACTTCGCCTCGAAGCCCGACGACGCACCCCATGCGCACTACGAGATCACCTACGAGTTCGTCCCAGTTGAATCGAGCAAAGGAAAGTACCGGCTGAAAGCGAAGGCTGAATTTCGCACGGATCTGGACGCGCCTCCCGTGGCGACTTACACCGAGGAGCTTGCTGAAGAGTTCCCCGAATCCGACTTCAACAACGAACTCGACCAATTCAAGGGTCGATTACTCACGGGCTTGGTGGGCTTGGTTCCAGTAGCCGGTATTCAGATTCAGCCATTCCCACCACCAGGGTTCCCGAAGCCGAAGTTTCCGTGATGTGATTCCACCGCTCCGGGATTAACTCACGCTCACGCCGACGAGTACGTCGTACCCGGCGTGAGCACCCACTGCGATCCCGAACCCCCGAGAGACGAACAACAGCGTGAAATACAGCCCCGCTGTGGTGCGGAACACGAAGTAATCCGCACGCATCGGTTCGCCATATGGGCCGATATGATGCGCCGCGGCGAATGCCAGAGCCGTGGTTGCTGTGGCGAGTAGCACAGCGATGATGTTCGGGATTTGCAGCACTCGCAGTGTGGCAAGAAGACCGACGAACAAGCCCAGACGGAACAGCACTTCTTCGTAAATCCCGGCCCCGATGAATGTGAGGATCTTGGCCATCGGGCTGGTTTGGCCGCCAATCTGAAGTTGTACGCCAAGACCGTCGAGAATCGGACCAAAGTTTCGGCTGAACTGCCACAAACCCACCGCGAACAGACAGCTCTCGAACGCCATGCCGAAGATTGTCGTCACCAGATCGGTTGGACGGTCGGTCCAGCGCCACCAACTCCAGACCAACATCACCGCAATCACTACCACGGGAGCTGCAAGCACCTGCCCTGCCCCGAATCGTTCCAGCCCCCAGCGCAGCCAGGCATCAGCACCATTACGCATTCGATCCGCCTGATCGCCACCGAGCCACAGCACACCACCTTCGTAGACCGCGAGCAGCGGCACGAGGAACAGCAGGCATGCCCACGGATGACGAGTGGCGGAGAGATAAGCGCTCATGGTTTGCCGCCGAACGCGGTTGGATCGAGGGGGAGAGTATGAGTCACGGAGAGTGGGACCAAACGGGGTGTCTGTTCTCCCACTTTGCTTGACTCCTGCTCCCCTGTCGCTTCGCTTCTCAACAGAGATCGGGGTAACGTGAGCCAAGTACTTCTCGGCGACGTTCAGGGGGCAGCGCCCGGAGGATGCCGCCTCGGTCCACGGTGGCAAGATCGACGTGTTCGGGGTGTGGCAGCAACACGCCGTCGGTATCCGCGAGGATGGCGATGACGGGACGCCCTGGAGTGCGAGGGTCTGCCGGATTCGGGTGATTCGCGGCAACCACCCCGACCCGACCATCCGTCATCTCGACAACCGTGCCGACCGGATAGAACGACAGGCGAACCAGGAAGCCGGCGAAGGTTCGATCGAGTTGACCGTGTTCCGCCATCAGAAGCGTTTCGGTAAGCGCCGCACGACCGTCGCGAGCCTGGCGGTGCGGTCGTGGCGAACTCAATGCCGCGTAGATATCGGCCACTGCGAGCAACCGACCCAGCGACGGAGCGGTCGTGCCTTTCAGCCCGTTCGGATAGCCAGTGCCATCGGATCGCTCGTGATGGGCAGCGACGGCAGCCGCGAGCGGAGCAACTTCCGGGAAACATCGCAGGATCAGTTCTGCACCCATCTGCGAGTGTGCATCGATCAGGCGACGTTCACCCGGGGTCAGTCCACCGGTCTTCGCGAGCACGGCAGCGGGTACCGTCGTCATACCGCAATCCACCAGCAGCGCCGCAACCACCGCCAGTAGTGGCCGGGCAGACCACTCGGGATCGGCGGGAACCAGGCGAGCGATCACCTGAGCGACGTTCACTGCGTGTGCCGCGAGGAACCGCACGGGTGCCGGGAACGCGGTGGCCCCGCGATGTGCCGCGACCGATTCAACGGGTGCGTACACGAATCGCAACGGCATCGACTTCCGGGCTTCTTCCAGCAGTTCTTCTGCCAGCGCCGCCACCGAAGGCAATCCCACCGACGCTCCGGTTGCCATCGCCATGTAGATCGCCGCGAGCCGGTCGATGCGTTCGGCGTCAGACTTCCGTCGAGTGAGGGCACGCTCCTGAACCGCGAGGCGTTCTTGCACAACCCCGAGAAGCCCGTCCAACCCAGTACACTGCTTCAACTGGAGCGACGGCGAATCGGGGAACGACTGAGCGAGCCGCACGGCCGAATCGGTGACCGCGACGGTTTCCGAGTGGTACGTGACGAGCGGGTCTGGGTTCTGTGCGTCGGCTGCGAGTGCCGCGTAGAGTGGGTCGGCAGTGAACGCCCGCTGTCGGTCGAGCAGGCTCTTGGCGGCTGCCAGGAGTCGGCGCGCACGGTCGGTAAATTGTGGGGCGGGCGGGCCTTCGGGAACGTTCGGCGCGGCGACGATTTGTTGCAGCCGAAGGCGGAATGCCTCGGATTCATTGACGATACCGCGATCTGCACCGGGGTCGACCGCGATGAGATCCGGGATCATGTATGGCACGGATTCCAGCCGCTGCCGAAACGCAGTGATCCGATCGAGCAAACCTCGTGAGTCGCTCATGGCAGCCCCCCCGTCGTCGCGAACCGTTCCCCCATCAGGAAGATCGGCAACGAGCGGGTGTGAACTTGAGGCGACTTTGCGGGGTGTAAGGATTTTGTCGGCAGAGAGCGGGGCCGTTCCGCGTTTCATACTGCGTTGAGTGATGCGGAGTTATCGCCGACGAAATTGGTTCCGGGTGATATGGCCACCCCACGTCCGGAACCATTTGACTCGTCCGGAAGAAAGTTCATCAGAACAATTTGAGGCCCCACAGAAACCGATTAAGTAACGGTCCAGTCGTAAGATACGCCGTCATGATGTGATTACGAACCGCAATTCATCTCCGGGTTCGCGTCCGAATCATGTCGGAGCGTAATACTATCGCACTTCATATTACCTCGATTAGCCGCGACGCGGAGTCTTCGGAGCGGAGCTCGAGAGGCGAAACCGCGCGCCGAGGATGTGTTGTGAACAAATTATCATTTCTTCGGTGGCGCGAAAATGAAGCACCAGACTGGTGTAACAGGGTGGCTCAGACGATCGAGGCAACAATCACCCCTAACACGATGACAATCAGGATGATGATAACCAGGATCATCCCCTTCACGACGGTGCCCATGTCGTAAGCATGTTGGCTTCGCCAGGCTTCGTCAGCGTCGGCCGGCTTCACGAAACGAAACTCAGGGGCGGGTAGGTCGTGAACCTCCTCGCCGCTCGCGGTGGCTCGATCACGTCGGGCGTCTGCACGAGCACGAACCGATTCGACTGGATCGGTGTAAACGCGACCGGCTCCGGGCACAAACGGCGAGCTTTTGAAGAATGCGGGAGCTTGGGAATGCGTTTCGACGCCGATCACAAGCCCCGGATGCACGGGCGCATGTGGCATTGGGAATGTGTCGTCAGTCTCTGCCCAGACCATCAGCCAGGTAATTGTTACGGAATCGAGGCCTTCGCTTTTCAGCCAGCCAATGACTTCGTTCTCGGTAACCTTCGCGGCTCGCCGCTGACGAATCTCGGCGCGATACCACAGATACAGTTCATTGAAGCCTAATCTTCGGTGGTGCTCCTTGTACTCGGGCACCACATGCTCGGGCGAAGCAAAGTCGATTTCGTTCCATTGAGTCGGTTTCGACATGAAGGCGACTCCGTGAGATGTCGCCCGATTCTACCGTACCAACTACCGCCTGAGCAATCGGATGTCCAGCACCACGGCAATCATCGCGAAGCCGATGTTTGCGAGCCAGCAACCCAGTATCAGCTGTGAGCCGGTTTTCGTCTTTCGACCTGGAGGGCCGTGCTCCCTTAGCGCGCAGGCCAGCGGCCTGCGGAGTAGACAGAACCGCCCCGAGCGCGGCCCTTCAGGCTGCAAAACCCTTGATTTCCCTGTCACCCAGGCCGTTGGCCGGCCGCTGGTCTGGGCTGAGGAAGCATGGTCCGTCAGGCCGAAAGACAAAATCGAGACTTAGACTGGCCTCACATACCCCCTGCTAATTGCTTAAACCTGTGGCGGTGATCGTCGTGCGATCACCGCCACCAGTCTTGCCAAGATTATCCCTTCAGTGCTTCGTCATGCTTCAGGCCGCTTGGTGGTAGGTCGGCCTTGCGGCAGTTCGCCAGGGCTGCCTTTGCTCCCGCGAACTGGTCCGCGTCGTTGTCTTCCCATTCGATCGACACCGCGCCATCGAAGCCGATGCGGTTCAACTCGATGAAGATGTCTTCCAGCGAGTTCGCGTCGCGAGCTGTGCCGGCCGTCACGAAGTTCCAGCCGTTCGTCCAGTGACCCATCGGGCGGTGCCCGCCAAGTCGCCCGGCGCGGCAGTGCTCACGAGCCACCCACACGCCCTTGACGTGGGCACAGTGGATGAACTCCGGGAACTCACGGATGAAGTCGATCACCGACACGTTCTGCCATTCCATGTGCGAGCCATCGAGGTTGAAGCCCACCACATCGGAACCGAAGCCCGCGTTGCCGAGGAACTCGATGTAATCGCTCGCGCTTTCGAGGTCGCCCATAGCCCGTTCGCTCGGGTGGCATTCGAGGTCGAACGTCACGCCCTGCTTCTTGCATTCCTTCCAGAATGGCCCGAACCGTTCGACGAGTAATTCCAGCGACACCTGCCGGACGTCCGCAATCGGGTAGCCTTCCATCTCGCTCGGCAGGGGCGGGAACAGGAACCAGTGGCTCCAGCAGTTCGCCGGACTGCCGACGAACCCCGACATGGCAACCTTGCGGTTCTGGAGCTTGGAAAGCGCCCCGGCGTAGCGGGCGCACGCCATCATGTCGGCCGCTGCCTCCTGGTGGATCAGCTTCGCGACTTCTGGCGGAACGTAATACGGATCGGTCCGCGGCGGGTTGTTGCCCGATGCTCGCCATGCCTTGTACGCGGGCCGCGCCTGACCCTTGCCGGAACAGAAGTTGAGCGTCTTGGCACTCGGCTCATCGCCGAGAACCTGCCCCTGAAGGTGCGTGGCAACGGTGAAGATTTCCAGGCCGTGGGCCTTGGCCATGTTCACACGTTCGGTGGCGTAGGCGGTCGCTCCGGCATCGGTATCACAGCGGCGTAGGTCGAGTTCCCACGAGGCTTCTTCCCAGCCATCGAAGCCGCTCTCGGCGATGAACTTGATCCACTTTGCCTCGGGAACGCCGCCGAACTGCCCGCGAACAAGCCCGATCTGGTGGTAGCTGCCCTTGCCCGACTTGTGCGTGTCGGTCTGCTTGAAGCCCATGAGGAGAGTCTCCAGGTTGGTGAGACGCTCGCTTCGGATCGCGCCGAAACACGAAACGAGCGCTCGAAAACAGTAACGCGATTACCGCAGACTCTACGGTTCGCGGAAACGACGGGCAAGCACCCGTTCCATCGAGTAATCTGTGAGGGACAGTTCCCAGGAACTCCGTTCGACCCGACGCCGTGCCGGAGATGACCGTGCCCGAAGACACCGCACCCCCAACGGTACCCACGCCCGCACCAGCGCCGCGACCCATACCCGAACCGCCACCGCTGCCCACCACGGAACGCCCCCCGAACTGGTGGGAACGGCTCATCAATCGCTTCGAGCGATGGCTGAACCAACCGTTCGCCCGGACGATTTCCTGGCTCGCAGTCATCGGAGTGTTCGTCGCTTTGGGAGTGTTCTGGTCGCAGACTTTGCCAGCCGGAAGTACGCGGCAAGCAGTGCCAGCCAGAGCTGTGAGCTTCGCGGATGCTGCCGGGCCAGCTCAGTTCGTCGTCTTCTGGGCCGACCCGTGTTTCGAGTTCCTCCTCGCGTTCCCGCTCTTCCCACTGACGATCCTGTTGTTCTGGCTCATGTCGTGGGGCGGTTTGGGTCGCGGTCTGGGCATCCCGGATCTGTTCTGGACAGAAAGCTGGTGGCAACGCTTCTGGGCTGGGGTCGCGGTCTCGCTACTGTTCGCGAACTTGCTCTTTGTTCGGTTCGTACTCGAAACCTCCCCGGGTATCGCCGCTGCTCCGAACTTCGGCACCTGGCCGACGTTGCTGTTTTTCGAACCCGAGGGGAGCAGCGTTCGTCAGCTTGGGGTGTTCCTGTTCTGGACGCTCATCCCGTGTCTGTTGATCTTCTATGTTCCGAAAATCGCGTCACCAACGTATCGCCGATTGCTTCAGAAGGGGAGTTTCTTTCCGGCCACTGCTGTTGGCCTTTTCGTCGGCGTGGCAATCACGGTGAGCCTCTTCTGGATCGACACGAATTTCCAGTTCAGCGACAAGGTGATCCATCGCGCGCCATTTGCTGCGTTCTTCGAGCATCGACAGATCCTCCCGGTGGAGCAGCAACTCCATGTTCGCTCACTGGTGATGGCGGGGATTCCCTTGTTCTTCCTGCTCCTGTTCGCGATCGAAAGCCGCCTGGGCGGCATCTGGTCGCCTGTCTGGAGCGCCTGCCTTGTGATTGGTCTCATGTCGTCGATGTACGGGGCGCTGAGGTTCTACCTCAGTGGGGTGCAGTTCATCGTGCTGGCCGGGATCATCGCCGTGGGATGGATCTGCAATCGAAGCATGCCTTACAAGATGAGCTTCCCGGGCCTGGAACGCTATCGACTCGATCCTTCCGAAACGGGTGAAACGTCCACACTGTCATCGGATGACAAGTCACCACTTCCCCGGGTGGAACTCGATGCGAACCCAACGAAGCCACGACCGCCGGCAATCACTGCGACGCAACTGCTCGAGCGGTTCGCCGCGAACTGGCAGGCGGGAGCCGGACAGGGGACCGGCACACTCCCGAAGCTCGTGATCTTCGCGGTCAGTGGCGGCGGCATCCGGGCAGCAGTGTGGACGGCTGCAGTGCTGGAAGGACTTGAAGAGGAGATGCCCGGGAACGCGGAGAATGCGGCGTTCCGCGATCACATCAGGCTCTTCACCGGAGCCAGCGGCGGAATGCTCGGGGCGGCACTTTATGCAGCCGACTTCGAGCGGAAGCCCGAGACGAAGACGCCCGAAAAGCTCTCCGCAATGCTGACGCGGGATAGCCTGTGGCCGACGATGCAGACCATGCTGTTCTCCGATCTCCCGGCGCTGGCATTGCCCTGGGCGGTTCGGTGGGATCGCGGTCGGAGCCTGGAACGGGCGTGGCACGAGAACACGCGACCCTATTCGACGCCCGCCGATCGTCCTGGGCTTTTACGACGGGCCTGGCGACATCTTTTGTGGCGCGAACTCGGCCCGAAGTCGCCGCTGGAGAAATCCTTCGCCGAACTCCACGCACTGGAAGCCCAGGCCAAACGCCCATCGCTACTGTTCTCGCCGATGCTGGTGGAGGATTGTCGGCGCGTTCTGATCAGCAACCTGGATGTGTCGGCGCTGACACAAGCCGTGTGCCCGAGCTTGAATCACCCGATCCCGCGGGCACCACGACCCGAAGTACAGAGCGTTGGCGCGATCGATCTCTTCCGATACTTTCCCGAAGCGTACCCGGCGTTTCAGGTGGGGACCGCAGCCCGCATGAGTGCCACGTTCCCGTTCGTTGGCCCTGGAGTCAGTCTGCCGACTGATCCACCGCGGCGTGTGGTGGATGCGGGATACTTCGATAACTTTGGCGTCGATCTCGCTGCGATGTGGTTGTTGGAGAACCAGGAAGCCGTGCGGAAGTACACATCGGGGGTGGTGCTGGTGGAAGTACTGGCGTATCCACGGCGTGCGGAGAAGGTGCAGTTCCGCGAAGGCGACGGCAAGGGCGACCTGCTCGCCTGGGGGCTTTCGGAAGTGAGCACACCCGCCGAGGCTATTCTGAACCTGTACGCTCGCGGCGCATATCTTCGAAACGATCAGTTACTGCAACTGGTGGGGCGGGCATTCGAGTCCGTACAAACTGAGGGAGCAGACCCGTTCTTTACCACGGTCTGTTTCGAGTGCGCAAGTGCCGCGACGCTGAGCTGGACGCTCCCCACTTACGAAGCGGATGCAATCGTGCGAGGTTTCCGCAACCTGGATGGCTCCTTGCACCCCGGTGTGAGTCAGGAAGCGGCACGGCTGAAAGCGTGGTTCGGGACCGGTGGCGGATCACAGCGAGGAACGGCATGACAGCGGAACGGCTCCTTTTTCGTCTGGTCCAGTTGAACGCGGCGATTCTACTCCTCGCGTTCCCGTGCGCTCTGCTGCCGTTTGCCTGGATGGACACTGTTCACCGCGACGCACTCGGCCTTGGCGAACTCACCAACGTCCCCATCACGAAGTACATGGCTCGCTCGCTGTCCCTCGTGTATGGAATGCATGGGGTGCTGCTTGTCGCAATCACGCGGAACTGGGAACGCTACCGGTCTGCTGTGCCGTTCCTGGCGAAACTGCACATCGCGCTCGGAGCCGCGCTCCTGGCAGTCGACATTGACGCGGGTTTACCGTGGTGGTGGGCCGCGAGTGAAGGCCCAGGATTGATCGGCTACGGATTGCTGGTACTCGCGGTGAGCCGCCGGGCCGATCGGCCTTTGGATGCGGTTTGATTAG
>Ga0105048_10000134_pt1 | contig 94870 bp, 79 predicted proteins | sample MAT05_FD_78382 | JGI IMG/M metagenome (GOLD analysis project Ga0105048, IMG submission 78382) | Freshwater microbial communities from Lake Fryxell liftoff mats and glacier meltwater in Antarctica - MAT-05 | ecosystem: Environmental > Aquatic > Freshwater > Ice > Liftoff microbial mat | place...
ACGGGTTTGGCACGCTGGATTGGATGACGGATTTGGCACGCCAGACACTACTCCAGTGCATTATCGCGCACGACACGCCAGTAGCGCGAAAAGCGTTTCAGGTCGATGGCACCGTCGTACTCGACGAATGGCTCGATCGGCAGCACTTCCAGACTGACCTGACTCGCCAGCGTGGTGCAGATCGTCCTGAAACGCGGACTGACGCTCTCGACCGTGATCACCCGATCGCTGCCATGCGCCACCGCGAAGCGCGCTACCGCCTCGACGACATCGCCTCGTCGAATCGTGACGGGCATCTCCAGCAGGCACTCATACATAAAGGCGATCCGCTTGAGCGCGATCCCCATCGACGCCAGCAGCGCGTCGTCCCACACAAAAATGGCAGGCGCATCGGGATACGCCAGCAGTGCTGGATTGTCGGGACTGAGACAGTCCCCATGTACCCACACGATCGGCTGACTCATCGGCGTCTGGCTCCTCGATCGTCTTCCCCAGTGTCGATCGGTTTGTTGGGGAACAGGCGGGCGTCCAGCGCCTCATACGTCCCTTCAAAGTCGCATCGACCGTAGAGCGGGCAGCGTGTGCAGTAGGCAGCGCCGGAAAAGCGTTCCAGGTTTTCACGGTTGAAGAAATACGGTTTGCTGCTGAATGTGCTGGCGACCCACTGCCACGACATGTTGTTGCTGCCGGGATCGCCGTCCAGCAGATGTTGCAGGAACCAGCGCGCCCCCGCCTGCCATTTCACAGCGCGCCAATGCACCAGGTAGCCCGCCAGCCACAGCCGTGCGTGGTTGTGCAGATAGCCCGTCGTCCTGAGATCGTCGGCAAACGAGTCGATGCAGACCATCCCGGTCGTGCCATCGCGTATGTCGTCGGGCAGCAGGTCGTCATAATGCGCGGCGTCATAGCCCGTCTTGTAGGCTTCCCGATCCTGCCAGATGCCATCGCCCAGTTTTTGGTACACACGCTGAAAATAGTCACGGGTTGCCAGTTCGTTGACCAGCTTTTCGGCGTCGGCGCGGCGCACTTTTGCCAGCACGACCCGCCTGACCTCCGCCAGGCTGACCACCCCGTAGCGGATGTAGGGCGACAGGCGTGTCACCGCCCCGTCGAGATGGTTGCGGGTGGCAGCGTAGCCCGGCGGATCGATCTGCGCCAGGACTGCCAATGCCGCCGCCCGTCCCCCCTGCGTCGGCGCGACCTGATCCTCGGCAGCCGCCGCGTCGGGGAACTGCTCATGCAGATAGGCGATCAGGTCGTCGCGCGAGTCGAAGTCGCGGCGCATGTCGCCCGATGCGGCGTCGGCAAGGGTCATGAAGCCCTGACCGATCCGCGCTTGTTGCGACAGGCATCGCTGCAATACCGAATCTCGTTCCAGTTCTTTTCCCATTTTTTGCGCCATGTGAACGGACGCCCGCACACGGCACAGATTTTTTCGGGCAGATCGCTTTTTTTGACACCGCGCATCGATCATTCTCCTGTTTGCGGTGACTGTAACGCCGCCCCCTGAGTGCCAGATGAAACACGATGCAGCAAACAAAAACACCCCGTCCATAGGCGGGGTGTCGATTTTACCGCAGGGACGCATCACGATGTGCCCATTGAGCTGCAAAAGACGAACACATCGTGATGCGTCCGTCGATCTTCAAAACGCGATGCGTGCCTAGCTGCCCTGCTCCTGTGCCGCGCGCTTCTTGGCGAGTGCCGCCTCGCGCTTTGCCAGACGTGCGGCTTTATCGGCATCGGCTGCGGAAACCGCCGCCTCGACGACGGGCGCCGCCTCACCCTCAGCCGACATGACGACCTCAGCGACCGGCTCCGGCTTGGGCGCGTTGTCCTTGATCATGCCCATCACGTCGAGCGCGCTCTCGGTAAAGGTGTAGGGCACTGCCTGACCGCCCGCCTTCTTTTTCTCTTTCACAGTATCGGTATGTTCCCAGCTGCCGCGATCGCGCGCTTCTTCATTGGCAGTCGTGGGCGCGATCTGCATCCAATAACTGAATGGCTTCGACAGGCGTGCCTTGTCGTGAATGTGATGCGTGGTGCGGTCATAGCTGGCGAGTTCGTAATCGTGATCCATCTTGATCGCATCGAATGGGCAAAACTCGGCGCAGTAGCCGCAGTTCATGCAGATGTCGATGTCGATGTAGAACGCTTCTGGCTGCGGCACCGGACGCTTGGAAACCGGGTCTTCACCGCGCACGATCCAGATGCACTGGGGCGGACAGACCTTGGCGCAGATGCCGCACGAGGTACACCAGTCTTCGCCGGGCGCCTCCGGGTGGTCGGCGTCGTTCACGACCAGGAACGGTATAAATCGGAATCGTTCTGGTACAGCGATTTTTTCTTCCGGGTACTGCACCGTGTAGGCGCCGCGCCCTTCCAGTCCCTGCCGCTCGGAAAAATTATTCGTCGAGTGCAGATACTTGCGTCCCGCATAACGAATATCGTCCGCATAGCCTGCGAAGAAGTGCCTGATCGTGACGCCAAGCCCCTTCAATACCCCTAATCCATACATTGCATAACCCCTTCGATCGCTGTCGATCGCGTTTTAACGGTCGGTCTCACCGAGAACGATGTCGATGCTGCCCAGGATGGCTACCACGTCCGCGACCTTGTGACCCTTGCACATCGCGCCGAGCGCCGTCAGATTGATGAAGCTGGGTGCGCGCACGTGATAGCGCCAGGGATTTTGCGGGCCCTTGGGATCGCCTTCCGAGACGCAGTAGAACCCCAGCTCGCCCTTTGGATTTTCCACGCGCCCATAAGACTCGCCCACCGGGACACGCGGCATGTAGATCGCTTTGTTGCCCGTGAAGATCGGCTCACCCTTCGATTTTTCCAGACGCGGCAGCACCTGCTTGAGGATACGCACGCTCTCGCGCATCTCGTCCAGGCGGATCAGATAGCGATCGTAGATGTCACCGTTGTAACGCACGCACACGTCGAAATCGAGGTCGGGATAGATGCTGTACGGTTCGGCGCGGCGTACATCGTAGGCGACACCGCTGGCACGCAGCAGCGGTCCGGCGGCGCTGTAGGCGATCGCCATTTCCGGCGGCAGGTAGCCGACGCCGATCGTGCGCGAGCGGATGATCTCGCTGTCGGTCAGATAGCGATCCATGTCGTCGATGGCGCGCGGCATCGTCTCGTTGATCAGCGTGGTCAGATAATCCATGGTGTCAAAATCGCGGATACGATCGTTGACCAGATTGGCGGTGCTGCGGATGCGTTCGGGCAGATCTTTTGCCACACCCTGGAAACGCATGTAATTGCACATCATGCGGCTGCCACTGACCGCCTCGAAAAAGTCGAGGACTTTTTCACGTTCCGAGATGGCGTACAGCGCCGGGGTGAAGAAAGCGCCCAGATCGTTGAGCAGGAACCCGATCGCCCAGAAGTGATTGATGATGCGCGTCAGCTCGACCATCAGCACGCGGATTGCCTCGGCGCGGTACGATGGTGGGCTGTAACGCGCGCCCGCCGCCATCAGCTTTTCGACCGCCAGCGCATAGCCGAGATTGTTGCTCATGCTGGAGATGTAATCGAGGCGATCGGTGAATGGCATGTTGTGCAGCCAGGCGTTGCGTTCGCCGATCTGTTCGTGATTGCGATGCAGGTAGCCCATCACCGGTTCGAGGTTGACGACCGTCTCGCCATCCAGCGTCACCACCATGCGAAACACGCCGTGCGTGCTGGGATGGTGCGGTCCGAGGTTGACGACCAGCTTGTCGGTGCGGATGCCCTGCTCCTCGAACGCCTCGACGTTGACGCCCATGCCCATGCCTGAATACAACGAGGCTTCCGAGTTGTCACGCAGGCGGCTGAGGTCGAGATCGGCGGGATATTTGACGTTTTTGCCGAACACGTTCAGCTCTTCGGCACGGCGCACATAGCCTTTAGGCCAGCGGCTGTCAAAGGGCTTGTTGTCCGCCTCGTAATACGCTTCGTGCCAGTCCTTGCGCATCGGGTGCCCCTCAAACCCATCCCATAACAGGATGCGCTTGAGATTGGGGTGACCCGGAAACTGGATGCCATACAGGTCGTAGGCTTCGCGTTCCTGAAAATCGACGCCAGGCCATACATCGATCAGCGACGGCACGACCGCGTTTTCGCGGCTGGTCTGTGCCTTGAACACCAAAGGCGTCCCACCGCTGATGCGATAGGCATGGTAGACCATCTCCATATGATCGGAGACGCCCAGGTAATCGACGGCGGTCGCACTGGACAGATAGTCAAAGCCGAGTTCGTCGCGGATAGTGCGCGCCACATCGAGCAGTTGACCTGGCTGCACCACCACCCCGCCGAACCCCTGACGGGTGTCGTTTTGCACCGCGTCCGGGAAACGCGCCTTGAGAAATTCGATGGCATTCTCTATAGAGCCAGCCTGCGCTGGCGCGAGCATCTGATCGGTCATCGCGTGTCCTTACTGAGCGGCTTTGGAGCGGTTGCGGGCGAAGGCTTCCATACGCCGTGCCATGCGGGCGGCGGCGATCGCCTCATCGACCGGTTCAGCGGCGGCGGACGATTTGGCGGCGACAGCGGGCACGGCGCCCTTGAGCGCAGCCGCACGCGCGCGTTCTTTGTCCACACGATCGATCGCCGCCTGGGGCAGCGCACGGACGGCATACTGTCCACCCGCCGAGGCGCGTTCTGCCTGCTGGCGAATCAGCTCCATCTGGCGCGGATCGATGATGTCGGCGCCGAGGATCGGCAGCGGCACCGGGTCGGATGGTCCCACCCCATACCAGGGCACGTCATCGAGATTGGCGAGCGACTGCCCGTCGATCTTCTTTTGCAGCGCGATCAGGCCGTTGATCAGCGCCTGCGGGGTGGGCGGGCAGCCGGGTACATAGACATCGACCGGGAGATACTGATCGATCCCCGACACGACATGATAGCCCTCTTTGAAGGGTCCGCCGCCGCTGGCACACGCCCCCATCGCCAGGACGTATTTCGGCTCTGGCATCTGATTGTACAGACGCACGATCGGCACCAGCATCTTTTTGGTGACGGTGCCAGACACGATCATCAGGTCTGACTGGCGTGGGCTGGCGCGCATCACTTCCATGCCAAAGCGCGAGGTGTCGTAGCGCGACGCAGCGGTAGCGATCATCTCGATCGCGCAGCACGCCAGCCCGAACAACATCGGCCACATCGACGATCGCCGACTCCAGTTGTAAATCTTGCTCAGACTGGTGATGGCGATATTCTCCTGGAGATCACCAGGGATGGGAAACTCGGTATCGCTGATCTGTCGCAGTTGCAATTCGCTCATTGCGAACCTATCTCCTCATACCACTCTCGAAGTATCCCTTTGAGGATGCTTTCGTTTGCAAGCGCCGGGTCATCCGCGAAATCGGGCAGCATGATAATCCATCGGTAGAGCTGATCGAGTCCAACCGTATCGAGATCGACATCAGGATGCGTCTCGATCAGCGCCAGGGCGATCGCGTAGTCGCCTTCCCACGTCAATGTCATAATCGAGATGCTTTCCTGGACTGCGACCGACTATTGCACGCATATCTGCTTATTGTAACCCAGGTCGCGTCGATCCCATCGGACAGAAAGCGCACAGCGGATGAATATCCCCTGAGACCGACTCACCCTTCGCGGTTGTCGATCTGGGCACGCTGGAGGCGTCCGCTGTAATCGATGTAGACACTCTTCCATTCGGTGAAGCTGTCCAGCGCCGTCGATCCGGCTTCGCGCATTCCGTTGCCGGTGCCGCGCGTCCCGCCAAACGGAAACTGAATTTCGGCGCCCGTCGTGCCGTGATTGATGTAGACGATCCCAGTCGTCAGGTCGCGGATCGCGCGGAATGCCGCGTTGACATTTTCGGTGAAGATGCTGCTCGACAATCCGAATGGCACGCCGTTGTTGACCTCGACCGCCTCTTCCAGCGAGCCGACCTCGATCATCGACAGCACCGGTCCGAAAATCTCCTCGTTGGCGATCCGCATGGTGCGAGTCACCCCTGTGAACAGCGTCGGCGCATAGAAGAAGCCTTTATCGAGCGGCGCACGTTCACCACCGACCGCGACCTGAGCGCCCTCGCTGCGTCCGATCTCGACGTAGGACATCACTTTATCGAGCGCTTTCTGGTTGACCAGCGGACCGACCTCGCTCACGCCATCGATGCCATCGCCAATGGTGAGCGCGCGCGCCCGCTCGACCAGTGCCTCGGTCAGCGCGCCTTTGATACCGCTCTGCACGATCAGGCGGCTGGTGGCGGTGCAGCGCTGCCCGGTCGTGCCATAGGCGCTCCAGGTGATCGCCTTTGCCGCCAGATCGAGATTGGCGTCGTCCAGCACGATGATCGCGTTTTTGCCGCCCATCTCCAGCGACACTTTTTTGCCGAGCGCGGCGGCTTTGGCATACACCTTCAACCCGGTGTCGGTCGATCCGGTGAACGAGATCACGCGCACATCGGGATGCTCGACCAGTGCGCCGCCCGCCTCCCCCGCCCCCAATACCAGATTCAGCACCCCTTCGGGCAGTCCAGCGTCGATGAACACCTGTACGAAAGCGGCGGCGATCGCCGGAGTTTCCTCGCTCGGCTTCCATACGACCGCGTTGCCCGCGACCAGCGCCGGGAGCATTTTCCAGCTCGGCACCGCGATCGGGAAGTTCCAGGGCGTGATCAAGCCGACCACACCGACCGAATCGCGCAGCGCCATGCCAAATTTTTCGGGCATTTCGACAGGGGCGGTGTAGCCGGTCATGCGCCGACCCTCGCCGCCCATGTAATACGCCATGTCGATCGCTTCCTGCACATCGCCACGCGCCTCAGACAGCACTTTGCCCATTTCCTGAGTCATCAGGCGCGACAGGTCTTCTTTACGTGCTTGCAGCACCTCGGCGACTCGGTAGAGCAGCTCACCCCGACGCGGCGCGGGTGTCAGCCGCCAGGCGTGGTAGGCACCCTTTGCGGCAGCGACGGCAGCATCGACATCGGCATTGCCGCCTTTGGCGACATCCGCTATCACCGACTCCGTCGCCGGATTGGTCGTGGCGAACGTCTCGCCCGACACCGACTCGACCCAACGACCACCGATATAATGACGCACCAGATCAGGCATCATGCCCCCTTCTAAACCATGCGCAAAATAAGTACATACCGTGAACAAGCATAATCAATGAACAGGGTTAAATTATAGAAAGACACATCTCGTTTGTCAACAATTTCACAAACGGATTCATTTGACCCTGCCGGACACGACACCCGGCTCAACGCGCCGACAAGACCCGTGCCCCCTCCGCCGCCACCTGAGTCCAGCGCGCCATACATTCGATGTGCGCCTCGGCGTACACCAGCCGAATCGCGTCGGTCGCGCGCCGCGCCGTCTCCGCATCCTCCGACACCGCGCACAGGCTCGGACCTGCCCCACTGATCACCAACCCATAGGCGCCGACTGCTTTGGCGGCGGCGCGTGCCTCCAGCAGCATCGGCATCAGGTGCGCGCGGGCGGGTTCGATCACCTCGTCACCTTCCATCGCCGCCGCCATCGACTCGATATCACCACGATAGATCGCGTCGATCAGACGCGCCACCATCGCCGTCTGCCGCACCATCTGCCGCAGCGGCACCATCGCCGGCAGCACGGCGCGTGCCTGTGCAGTCGGCACCTCGACATCGGGCGTGACCATCGTCAGAAAGAAATTGGCGGGGATCGGCAGGCGCACGATCTGATGCGCGCGGATACCATAGGCGAGGGTGATCCCACCGAAGAGGCTCGGCGCGACATTATCGGGATGGTAGCCGCTGGCGACCGCCTCACCGTCCAGACAGGCGGGCAGCAATTCGTCTTTGGTGAGCGGCTCGCCCAACAGCGCATTGACCGCCACCGCAGCCGCGACCGCGCTCGCCGCGCTGCTACCCAGTCCGCTGGCGCTCGGCAGTCCTTTTTTGATCGTCAGGCGCACGCCATGCGTCACCTTTGCCAGCTTCAACACACTTTGCGCGGCGACCGCCGCCGTATTTTTGGCAGGGGTACGCGGCAGGCGTCCGCCATCGCCCTCGATCGCCACGACGATCACGCCGGGCTGTTCGCTGTATTCAGCGACGACAACATCCCCCGGTTCATCGAGTGCTAATCCCAGAATATCGAACCCGACTCCGAGGTTGGCGACGGTCGCGGGGGCAAAAGCTTCGGCTGTAGAAAACGCCACGTTGATGTTATCCTTTGGAGACCGGCATGTGATCCGGTGTAGGCGCAGCGCTGATGCGGTGACATGACGGGTGATAATCGAATGATGATGAAAAGCATCTTACAATGTATGGATTGCGCGCGGCAATACCCAACGGACACGGCGATCTACACCTGTGCCGTGTGCGGCGGACTGCTCGACGTGCAGCATGACCTCGACGCACTCAAATCACACCTCTCGCGTGAATTCTTCGATCAGCGCCTCGGTACGCTCGATTTCCCTTACAACAGCGGCGTGTGGCGCTATAAAGAACTGATTTATCCCGGCATCGACGACTCGATGATCGTCAGCCGACCCGAAGGCAATACCAATCTCTATCATACCCCCCGACTCGCTGCCTGGGCGGGTGTGGAGAGGCTCTACCTCAAGCATGAAGGCGAAAATCCCACCGGATCGTTCAAAGATCGCGGCATGACCGGCGGTTTGACGCAGGCGCGCGTGCTGGGGATGACTCGCGTGGCGTGCGCCTCCACAGGCAATACATCGGCGTCGCTGGCTGCCTATGCCGCCTGGAGCGGCATTCAGGGGATCGTGCTGTTCCAGAACAAGCAGATCGCGCTGGGCAAGCTGGCACAGGCAGTCGCCTATGGCGCGGTCTGTCTGCGTATCGATGCTGACTTCGATCAGAATCTGGCACTGGTACGCGGTCTGTCCGACGACCTGGGCGTCTACGTCCTCAACTCGGTCAATCCGTTTCGCTTAGAGGGACAAAAGTCGATCATATTCGAGATCATCCAGCAGCTGCGCTGGCAGGTGCCGGATTGGATCGTCGTGCCCGGCGGCAACCTGGGCAACAGCTCGGCGTTTGGCAAGGCGCTGTGCGAGCTGCATCAGCTCGGTTTGATCGATCGTCTCCCCCGTCTGGCGATCATCCAGGCAGAGGGCGCCAATCCACTGTATCAGAGCTATCAGAACGGTTTGAGCGGCTTGGTGCCGATGAAAGCCGACACGATCGCCACCGCCATCAAGATCGGCAATCCGGTCAACTATCCCAAAGCAGCCCGCGCGCTGCGTTGGACCGATGGCGTGGTCGAGCAGGTCAGCGATCAGGAGATCATGGACGCCAAAGCGCGCATCGACGCCCAGGGGATCGGCTGCGAACCAGCGTCGGCGTGTTCGCTGGCGGGCGTGCGCAAGCTGGTCGAGAACGGCACGATCAGCCGCAATGAAACGGTCGTCGGCGTGCTGACCGGACACGTCCTCAAAGACCCCGATGCGACTATCGGCTATCACGCGGGCACGCTGCCAGACATCACCGCCGCCGCGCCAAACCCGACCCACGATGTCGCGCCGACGATCGAGGCGATCGCCGCACTGCTCAATCGTCTCGATTCACGTCACACTCCAAAAAATTATTAGGTGATCAATGATGGACGAATTGACGATCAGCATGGCGATCATGAGCGGTGTCGAGGACGGCTCGATCCTCGAACTGCCGAGTATCAGCAGCGGCAGCGTGACCGCCGAAGGCTGGACTCTCTCCATCGGCAGACGCGATGAAAATGATGTCTGTCTGCGCAACGACACTTATATCTCGCGCTATCATGCCCTGGTGCATTTCCGCGCTGGTGCGTGGTGGCTGGAAGACTGCAACAGCAAAAATGGCACCTTCATCGAGGACTCCGACGACGATGCCCGCGTCGTCGGCACGATATCGCTCGATCCTGGACAATACTTCCGCGTTGGGCGCACCTGGCTGCGCCTGCAGGCATAGCGGGCTGCCCATGCAGCCTCAGAGGACATGATGGCGACGATCACACTGGGCGACATTCTCATCAACGCGCGGCAGGAATCGATCAGGATGCGCCATTATTATCTGGGCGTCGAGCATCTGTTCATCAGTCTGCTGGAGATTCAGGGCGGACTGACCGCGACACTGCTGGAAGAACAGGGCATCACCCCGCGCTACATCGTCGATTCGATCCGTCGGATCGCGGGCAAAGGCAACCGTCAGCGTTTGTGGGCAGGCATACCCAATACGCCCCGCGCCGACATCGTGCTGAGTATCGCCAACGATATGGCGCTGGACGAGCGGCGCACCGACATCAGCGAGCGCGATCTGCTGGTGGCGATCCTGGACGAGGATGACAGTATTCCCGTGCGCGTGCTGCGACGGCTGCGCATTAATCCAACGGCACTGCTGGAGGCGGCACGCACCACCCCGTCACAGCCGATCCACACGATTACGCCCTCGTATGTCGGGATCGAGTTTGGCGCCGACTTCAAGCCGCACACCACGATTCCCGACGATCATCTGTTCGTCTTGCGGCGAATGTTCCAAACCTACCAGCGTATCCGCATGGAGCGCCGACTGCTCGGCGGTCACTCTTCCGCCGCGCTCTACGTCGTCACGCCGATCAACGCCGACGGCGCACACGATGCGGCGGTAGTGGTCAAGATCGACCGTGCCGACAACATTCTTGAAGAAGCCGCGCGCTATGAGGCGCACGTCAAAAACTCGCTGCCACCGCTGACCGCCCGCCTGGAAGATAAGCCCGTCACGGTCGAGACCTCGGACTACGCCGCGCTGCGTTACACCTTCGTCACCGATGCCAATGGCGACAGCCGCGATCTGCGCGAAGCCGCAGCCGGACTGGACAGCCTGGGCGGGTGGATCGAAAACACCCTTTTTCCCTATTTTGGCAAAACATGGTGGATGCAGCGCTATCCCTATCGTTTTCAGGTCTGGATGGAATACGACTGGCTGCTGCCCCCGCTGCTGGTACTGGAACATATCAACGAGAACGACGCGCCAGCCGACGCGCTGCTGATCTCCGAGCCGATCAAGCGTAATATCTTTCACGATCTCGATTACGGCACGACCGTTGTCATCGACAGTTTCACGGTCAATCGAGTCTACCGCGATCAGAATGCTATCCAGTTGACGGTCGGCAAAGGCAGCGAGGCGACCCGGCGCGCCTACAAGATTCTGGTGCGCGGTATCAACCTGTCCGAATACGCCTTCTTTCGCGGGGAAGTGATCGAGCGTATCGCCGGGCGCGTGTACGAGACACGCGCGGCGCTGCTGCTGCAGACCGTGCGCGCGCTCAATCCTGATTTCGACCCGACCGCCGACTCGATCCCCGGTTTCGACGCCGACTCGCGCTTTCCCAACCCGTTGACGCGCATCGATGCGGCGCTGGAAGATTATTACAACGGTTCATTGAGCAAGATTCACGGCGATTTGCATCTGGGCAATATCCTGGTCGGCGCCAGCCAGCATCCGTTTCTGATCGACTTTGCACAGACACGCAGCGGACACACGCTCTTCGATTGGGCGATGCTGGAATTGAGCATCCTCAACGAGCTGATCATGCCGAAGATCGGCGATGAGTGGTGGCACGCCCGCGATCTCCTGCGCGATCTGGCGCTGATCAACAGCGGGCGCCCTCCCATCACCGCCGAACGCCGCGCCCTGCTGGCGCCGATCGAGTCGATCCGTCGAGTGGCAGCATCCTGTCTCGCCAGGCAGGACGCCTGGGGCGAATACCACATTGCGCTGGCGATGTCGGCGATCCGCGCCTTTGCCTGGGAGACGATCACATTGGGCGCGCGTCGTCTGATGTTTCTGATCGCGGCGCTGTCTTTCGCGGAATTGACACGCCGCCGGACGGACGGATCGGAATCGCGCACATCCGGCGGCACCGTGTCGGGCGCTATCGACGAGCTGACGTAAGCTACAGCCCGGCGATCACCTGTGCGGCATATTCACTGGTGCTGATAAATGGCGTGCCGCGCGGCGCGATATCCGCTGTGCGCGCCCCGGCAGCCAGCGCTGCCTCGACTGCGCGCTCGACGGCTGCCGCTTCGCTTTCCAGCTTCAGACTGTAACGCAGCAGCATCGCCGCGCTGAGGATAGCACCTGTCGGGTTGGCTTTGCCCTGTCCGGCGATGTCCGGCGCCGATCCGTGTACTGGCTCGTATAAGCCGATGTCGCCAGCACCCAGCGACGCCGAGGGCAGCATCCCCAGTGATCCCGCCAATACCGACGCCTCGTCGCTCAGAATGTCGCCAAACATATTGCTGGCGACGATCACGTCAAAGCTGGCAGGACGGGTGATCAGGTGCATGGCGCACGAATCGACCAGGACATGATCGAGCGCGATGTCGGGGTAATCCTCGGACACCTGCACCACCGTGCGCCGCCACAGGCGCATGGCAGCCAGCACATTCGCCTTATCGACCGAGGTCAGTTTCTGGCGTCTCCCCTGCGCGGCGCGAAAGGCAATATGCGCCACCCGCGCCACTTCGGGGACGCTGTAATATTCGGTGTCGTAGGCAAAGTCGTCGTCGCCCTGTTCTTTGCGTTCCCCAAAATACATGCCACCCGTCAGCTCGCGCACGAACAGCATATCGACGCCTTCGAGCAGCTCCGGGCGCAGCGGCGTATGCCCCGCCAGCACAGGATACGCCTTGACCGGACGCAGATTGGCGAACAGCTCGAAATGCTTGCGAATCCTGAGCAAGCCCTGTTCCGGGCGCACCGCTGCTGTCGGATTGTCCCACTTGGGTCCGCCGACCGCGCCCAACAGGATGGCGTCGGCGCTCTCGCCCATGCGCAGCGTCTCGTCGGGCAGCGCCGTGCCGGTCTTGTCGATAGCGATCCCGCCGATCAGCGCTTCCTGAAATGTGAAGTCGTGCCCGTGTTTGACCGCGATAGCATTCAGCACATCGACGGCAGCGGATGTGACCTCAGGACCAATCCCGTCGCCGGGCAAAAGAACGATTGTCGCTTTCATGCGTCAGGACGCCGCGCGTCCATTCCTTTCAGCAGCCCACAAAATACATTTATGCTACCGGATCACTTTCCAGTGCCACGCACAGCCCGTATTCCACGCTGTCTACCAGCGCCAGCCAGCTGGCGCGGATGATGTTGGCGCCCGCGCCGACGGTACTCCAGCGCATGGCACCGCGATGGGTGTCGATCAGCACCCGCGTCACCGCCGCTGTGCCGTTGGCGCCGTCCAGAATGCGGACTTTATAATCGGCAAGCTGAAATTCCACCAACTGCGGATAGCGCGGCACCAGTGCCTTGCGCAGCGCCATATCGAGCGCATTGACGGGCCCATTGCCTTCTGCGGCGGTATGCACGATTTCGCCGTCCATCTCCAGCTTGACCATCGCCTCGCTGATCCCACCGCGCCCACGCCGATCCTCGACGATGACGGTGAAGTCGATCAGGGTGAAGATCGGTTTGTAATCGAGTCTGGCGCGATGCAGTCGCACCGCGACCGAGGCTTCAGCACCCTCGAAAACGAATCCCTGATGTTCCAGTTCTTTGATCTCTTCAAGCACCCTGATCGCGTCGTCTTTGGTCACGTCCAGACCAAATTCTTCAGCTTTACTGAGCAGGTTGCCCTGCCCTGAAAGATCGGACACCAGGATACGCATTTCGTTGCCGATCAGCGTCGGATCGATGTGCTGATAGCTCTGCACATTACGCCGCATCGCCGCGACATGAATCCCGCCCTTGTGCGCGAATGCGCTCTTGCCCACGTAGGCGAGGTGATTGTCGGGCGCGAGATTGGCGATCTCCGCGACCGCCCGCGCGACATGCGTCAGATGGCGCAGCCCGTCGTCGGGCAGTGCCGCGATCCCCATCTTGAGTTCCAGGTCGGGGATGATGCTGCAGAGATTGGCATTACCACAGCGCTCGCCATAGCCGTTGATCGTACCTTGAACGTGAGTCGCACCAGCGCGCACGCCCGCCAGCGAGTTGGCGACCGCGAGTTCGCCATCGTTATGCGTATGCACGCCAATTGCAGCCTCCGGGAAGGCTTCGCGCGCCGCCCTGACGAACGCCTCGACCTCCCAGGGCATCGAGCCGCCGTTGGTATCGCACAGCACCAGGCAGTCGGCGCCGCCGTCCAGCGCCGCGCGCAAGGTGTCGAAGCCGTACTCGAAATCGAGCTTACAGCCGTCGTAAAAATGTTCGGCGTCGTAGATGACCTCTTTGCCGAGCGACTTCAAAAAGCGCACGCTGTCGCGGATCATGCGCAGGTTCTCGTCGGCGGTCGTCTGCAAGACCTCGGTGACGTGCAGCATCGAGGTCTTGCCGACCAGCGTTACGACGGGCGTGTGCGACTCGACCAGCGCCAGGATGTTCGGGTCGTTTTCCGGCGCCGCGCCCTTGCGACAGGTCGAGCCGAATGCTGCGATCCGGGCGTGTTGCAATTCCAGGTCGCGCACCGCCTCGAAATACGCGGCATCCTTCGGATTCGAGCCGGGCCAGCCGCCTTCGATATAGGCAACGCCGAGCATATCGAGCAGTGCCGTCACACGCAGCTTGTCGGCGACCGACAGCGAAATGCCTTCGCGCTGGGTGCCGTCGCGCAGGGTGGTATCGTAAATTGCGATCCGCATAGACACCCTTTCGTGGTCAAATCATCAGTCAAATCGTCAAAGGAAAACAGCACCGCCTGAGCGAGAAGCTCAGGCGGTCATTTTGGACTAGGCGACGACGTTCACCCGTGCTGGATGCGCCGATTCATACGCGGAGGTGTCGGCATCGAGATTGAGCAGATAGCCGAGCTGATCGACACCGTTGAGCAGACAGTGTTTGCTGAAGCCGTCGATCGGAAAGGTGACCGCGCGCCCATCGGGGAGTGTGAGGGTCTGCGCTGCCAGATCGACTCGCAGTGTGGTCGTCGCGTCTTCCTGTGCCAGGCTGATCAACTGCGCGTGGGTGTCGGCATCGACCACAATCGGCAGCAAGCCATTTTTGAGGGCGTTGCTGCTGAAGATGTCGGCAAAATAGGTACTGACGACGGCGGTGAAGCCCGCGCCGACCAGCGCCCAGGGCGCGTGTTCGCGCGACGAGCCGCAGCCGAAATTGTGTCCACCGACCAGGATCGACGCGCCTTGATGCTGCGGCTGGTTCAGGACAAATTCGGCTTTAGGCGATCCGTCCGCCTGATAGCGCCAATCGGAAAAGAGCGCCGCGCCCAGCCCGGCTTTGTCGGTCACCTTGAGATAGCGCGCCGGGATGATCTGGTCGGTGTCGATGTCGTTGATGGGCAGCGCGACGACGCGCCCGCCAAAAGCGGTGATCGGTTCCATGTTACGCAAGCTCCCGTTGATCGATCATCGTGCGCGGATCGGTGACGACGCCGTTGACCGCCGACGCTACGGCTGTGAGTGGGCTGGCGAGGAATGTCCGTCCGCCCTTGCCCTGGCGTCCTTCAAAGTTGCGGTTGCTGGTACTGACGGCATACTGACCAGGCTGGAGCTGATCGCCGTTCATGGCGATGCACATCGAGCAGCCCGCCTCGCGCCATTCCGCGCCGGCTGCGCGAAAGATGCGATCGAGTCCTTCGGCTTCGGCTTGTACCTTCACCTGCTGCGAACCGGGCACCACCATCATCCGCACCCCGTCCGCCACACGGTGCCCCTCGATGAAGCGCGCCGCTTCGCGCAGATCGCTGATGCGCGAGTTGGTGCAGCTTCCGACAAAGACGACATCGATCTTCTTGCCGATCAACGGCTGACCCGGCTGTAAATCCATGTAACGCAGTGCCTTGTCGAGCGCCATTTTTTGGCTGAGATCGCCGATGCGATCCGGATCGGGCACCGAGCTGGTGATCGCCATGCCCATACCGGGATTGGTGCCATAGGTGATCATCGGGATGAGCCCGTCACCGTCCAGCGTAATCTCGGCGTCGTAGATCGCGCCTGGATCAGTGGGCAGCGTGCGCCAGGTTTCGACGGCGCGATCCCAGTCGGCACCCTGCGGCGCATACGGACGTCCGGCGATGTAATCGAATGTAATGTCGTCGGGCGCGATCATGCCAGCACGGGCACCGCCCTCGATCGACATATTGCAGATGGTCATGCGCCCTTCCATCGACAACGCGCGGATCGCCTCTCCCATGTACTCCAGCACATAGCCCGTCCCGCCGCCGACACCGATTTTGGCAATGATCGCCAGGATGATGTCTTTGGCGGTCACACCGCTTTGCAGCCGTCCATCGATGCGAACCGCCATCGTCTTCGGCTTGTTTTGCAAAAGAGTCTGCGTCGCCAGCACATGCCCGACCTCGCTGGTGCCGATGCCGAACGCCAGCGCGCCAAACGCGCCATGTGTGCTGGTGTGGCTGTCCCCGCACACGATCGTCATGCCCGGCTGGGTGAGACCCTGCTCCGGCCCGATCACATGCACGATCCCCTGATTGCGCGTGCCCAGGTCATAGAGCGTTATGCCAAAATCGTCGCAGTTCCGGCGCATCACGTCGAGCTGTGCCGACGCCTGCGAGTCGGTGACGGGGATCAGCCCGTCGGCGCCGCGCGGGGTGGTCGGCGTGCTGTGATCCATGGTGGCGAGCGTCTGAGCCGGGCGGCGGACTTTGAGTCCGCGCTGACGCAGTTCTGTGAATGCCTGCGGTGAGGTCACCTCATGAACGAGGTGCAGATCGATATAGAGTACGGCGGGCAGATCGTCCGTCGCAGGTCGGACGGCGTGCGCGTCCCATACCTTCTCGAACAGCGTTTTCGCTGCTGTCATGAATGTGTTCCCTTGTGTCATGTGCGTTCGTCCAATGTCGGGACGCATTCTCATACGTCCGCGATTTACTGAATTTATTTAGTGCGTGACAGAGACGGTCGCGGCGTCGCCTTCCGGTTGGAGATCGCCATAGCCCGTCGCCGCCATCATGCGGTTCAATGCCGCCAGATACGCTTTCACGCTGGCGACGATTACATCTTCATGCGCGCCATAGCCGCCAAACGAGCGACTGCCGTCGGGCAGCGCGACGCGCACCGTCACCTCGCCCAGGGCATTGATCCCCTCGGTGACACTGTGGACGCTGTATTCGATCAGCGTCACCGGGCGCTGGATCACCGCATCGAGCGCCTTGTAGCAGGCATCGACCGGTCCGACACCGACGGCGGCATGGATCACCTCGCCGCCATCCGCCGTGCCCAGCTTGGCGGTGGCAGTCGGCATCCCCATCGTGCCGCAGGTCACCTGGATATCGATCAGGCGGAAAAACTCAGTCGGGCGATGAAGCTCATCGGTCATCAACGCTTCGAGATCGGCGTCGGTGACATTCTTTTTTGCATCGGCGAGCGATTTGAAGCGGGCAAACACGGCATTGAGCGCGTCGGCATCCAGCACATAGCCCAGCTCGCTCAGGCGCACTTTGAGCGCGTGTCGTCCGCTGTGTTTACCCAGCACCAGCCGACTCTGCGACCAACCGACACTCTCCGGGGTCATAATCTCGTAGGTGGTGGGATTCTTGAGCATCCCGTCCTGATGGATACCCGCCTCATGTGCGAACGCATTGGCGCCGACGATCGCTTTGTTCGCCTGGACGTGCATCCCGGTATAGTTGCTGACCATGCGGCTGGTCTTGACGATCTCGCGCGTGTTGATGTGGCTTGTCACGCCGTACTGCCCGGCGCGGGTGTGCAGCGCCATCGCCACTTCTTCCAGGCTGGTATTGCCCGCGCGCTCGCCAATGCCATTGATCGTCACCTCGACCTGACGCGCCCCGGCGACGACTCCCGCCAGCGTGTTGGCAGTCGCCATTCCCAGATCGTTATGACAGTGAACCGACCAGATCACCCCGCTGCCCTTTCCAGCGCCGGGCGTGTGCGCGATCAGACGGGCGATCGTCTCTCCCCATTCCGACGGCGTGACATAGCCGACGGTATCCGGGATGTTGAGCGTGGTCGCGCCCGCCTCGACCGCGACCGTGCACACCTCGATTAAAAAGTCGAAGTCGGTGCGTCCGGCGTCCATCGGGCTGAATTCTACATCCTGAGTGAGCGCCGCCGCCAAAGTCACACCCTTGCGCACCGCATCGATCGCCTGCGGGCGGGTAAATCCGGTCTGATACTTCAGATGAATGTCGGACGTGCCTAAGAAGGTGTGAATCCGGCTGTGCGCTGCATCGCGCACCCCTTCCCAACACGCCAGAATATCTTTTTCGACGACGCGCGCCAGACCACAGATCACGGGTCCGTCGGCTGTCCCGACCTCACGCGCCACCCGCTGCACCGCCGCGAGATCGTCCGGCGACGCCGCCGGGAATCCTGCCTCAATGATGTCCACACCGAGCCGCGCGAGCTGCCGGGCTATTTCCAGCTTTTCGGCGCTGCTGAGGGTGGCGCCGGGGCTTTGTTCACCGTCGCGCAAAGTGGTATCGAAGAACAATACGACGCTGTCGTCGGTCTGGTGGCGCATGTGCGAGACTCCCTTTATCGGCTTTATCGGTCGCGGCGCGCGATCGTCGAGTACAGGTCAATCAGCTTGCTTGATGCGTTTTGCCTTCAGGAACGGCATCATGTCGCGCAGGTCAGCGCCGACCTTCTCGATCAGGAGATCGTGTTCGGTGGCGCGGCGCGGACGGAAATTAGGGCGTCCGTTCTGATTCTCCGCGATCCATTCGCGGGCAAAGGAGCCATCCTGGATGCGAGTCAGCACGCCAGCGAACATCTCTTTGACTTCGCCCTCGACCTGATCGCCGACGGTGTAGCCGCCATACTCGGCGGTATCACTGACGCTGTACCACATATAGCTCAGACCGCCCTCGTACATCAGATCGACGATCAGCTTAAGCTCGTGCATACACTCAAAATAAGCGATCTCCGGTTGATATCCCGCCTTGACCAGCGTCTCAAAAGCCGAGCGCACCAGCGCGGTTACGCCGCCGCACAGGACGACCTGTTCGCCAAACAGGTCGGTTTCGGTCTCTTCTTTGAAAGTCGTCTCGATCACGCCAGCGCGCGTACAGCCAATGGCACGTCCGTATGCCAGCGCCCGTGCCTTTGCCTGTCCGGTCGCGTCCTGATGCACTGCCAGCAGTCCGGGTACGCCTGCGCCGTCCTGATAAGTTTCGCGCACACGGTGTCCCGGCGACTTCGGTGCGATCATCGTCACATCGACCGTCGGCGGCGCGACGATCGTCTTGTAATGAATGTTGAAGCCGTGCGCGAACATCAGCATGGCACCGTCTTTGATGTGCGGCGCGATCTCGTTGTGATAGACCACCGCCTGCGTGGTGTCCGGGATGACGACCATAATCACGTCGGCGATTTTTGTCGCCTCAGCGACGGACAGCACGGTCAGACCATCCGCCTCGGCTTTGGCGCGGCTCTTGCTGGTCTCGTGCAGTCCGATCACCACTTTACAGCCGCTGTCGTGGGCGTTGAGCGCGTGCGCGTGTCCCTGGCTGCCATAGCCAATCACAGCGATCGTCTTGCCATCGAGCAGCGCGAGGTCAGCATCTTTGTCGTAGTAGAGTGTTGCCATGTGTCACTATTTCTCCGGTGTAAGGTCTACAAGATGTAAATCACACAAGTCAGTCCGCACGGGGAGGCAGCAGTGCCGCCAGCGTGCGGGATCGCGCCAGCGTCTAGACGCTGTACACTTCATAGGTTTTCGGCGCGCTGTTGGCATTGACTTCGGCGTAGTTGATCGGCTCGTATTCCGAGTCGAGGATGCGCACACCGCGCCCCATCGCCACCACGCCCGTCCGCACCATCTCCAGGATACCGATCGGGCGCAGCTCGCCGATCAGCGCCTCGACCTGATCTTCCTGAGCGGTGATCTCGACGATCGCCACGTCGGGACCAATATCGACGATGCGCGCCGGGTAGCGCTCGCAGATCAGCGTCAGGTTGTTGCGCGAGTCGGCATCGTTGCTGCGCACCTTGATCAGCGCCAGGTCGCGGCTGACGTGCGGCTCGGCGGACACCTCGGCGACATCGACGACGTTGATCAGCTTAAGCAGATTCATGCTGATCCTGTAGGCATCGCCGCGCGTGGCATCGACCGCGATGGTCATACGGGACAGGTGCGGTTTGTGGGTGCGCCCGACGGTCAGGCTGTCCACGTTGAAATTACGGCGGCGAAACAGGCTCGCCACGCGGTTCAGGACGCCAGGCTTGTTTTCCACCAGCGCCACCAGCAGATGTTTTTTTGCAGTTTGGTCAGCCATGATCGCCTTCTTCGCCTTCTTCACTCATCGTCTCAGGTCGCGCGGTACTACTGGCTCTCGCCCGGTTTTGGACGGCGGATCATCTTGTCGAGGTCGGCGCCAGCGGGCACCATCGGATACACCACTTCTTCAGCCAGCACCATGTATTCAATCACGGTCGGCCCGTCCACGCTGCGCGCAAAGGCGACCGATTCCTCGATCTGATCGCGCCGCTCGACACGCATCGCCGCGACTCCGTATGCCTCTGCCAGCTTCACGAAGTCGGGGTTGAACATCGGCGTGGACTGGTAGCGCTGTTCGTAGAAAAATTCCTGCCACTGGCGCACCATACCGAGATAGTTGTTATTGATGATGGCGACATTGACATTGATGTTTTCCTGTTTTGCCGTCGCCAGCTCGCACAGCGTCATCTGAAAGCCGCCATCACCGACGATAGCCCATACTTCTTCATCGGGGCGGGCGAATTTGGCGCCGATCGCAGCCGGAAACCCGAACCCCATCGTGCCGAGTCCGCCGCTGGTGATCATGGTCGATGGGCGCTGATGCGGGTAATACTGCGCTTCGAGCATCTGATGCTGTCCCACATCGGTCACGGTGATCGCATCTCCACCCGTGTGTTTCCACAGATCGTTGATCACCTGCGCGCCGAGCAGCATTCCGGTCGTCTCGCGGTTGATGATGTCGCGCTCGTCGGTGTCTTCCTGCCAGTCGCGGATACGATTGAGCCATTCGGGGTGAGTCTGCCCCTGCACGCCGGGCAGCAGTTGATCCATGACAGTGCGCAGATCGCCGACGATACCGACATCGACGCGCACATTCTTGTTGATCTCCGAGGCGTCGATATCGACGTGAATCTTTTTGGCGTTGAGCGCGTAGGTCTTGAGATTGCCGGTCACGCGATCGTCGAAGCGCATCCCCAGCGCGATCAGCAGGTCGGCTTCCTGAATAGCATGATTCGACGCTGCCTCGCCGTGCATCCCCATCATGCCGACAGTGAGCGGGTGATTTTCCGGCATGGCGCCCTTGCCGAGCAGGGTCAGCGCGACCGGGATTTGCGCCCGCTCTGCCAATTCGCGGAGCTGCATCACGGCGCCCGATACCATCACGCCATGTCCCGCCAGGATGACTGGGCGCTTCGCCTCGTGGATCAGCCGCAGCGCTTCCTCGATCTGTCCTTCGCTCGCCATCGTCGGCAGACGATACCCTGGCAGGCGGATGGGCGCATCGGGATAGATGAATTCCATCTTCTGGGTCTGAATATCTTTCGGAATGTCGATCAACACCGGTCCTGGTCGCCCCGTGCGTGCGATGTAAAAGGCTTCGCGGACGATGTGCGGCAGTTCCTGCAGATCCATGACCAGATAATTGTGTTTGGTGACGGGCAGCGTCACTCCGGTCACATCGGTCTCCTGGAAAGCGTCCGACCCGATCGCACCGCGCGTCACCTGTCCGGTGATGCACACGATCGGAGAAGAGTCCATCATCGCGGTGGCGATCCCGGTCACGAGATTGGTGGCGCCGGGCCCGCTGGTGGCGATCGCCACACCGACACGTCCGCTGGCGCGGGCATAGCCGTCCGCCATGTGCGAGGCGCCTTGTTCGTGACGCACGAGGACATGATGAATTTCCGGGTACTTGGACATGGCGTCGTAGGTCGGCAGGATCGCGCCACCCGGATAGCCGAACATCACATCCACGCCTTCACGTTTCAAACATTCAAGCAGGATTTCGGAGCCGCTCAAGAGCATGGTCATTTTCCTGTCTGGTCGATCTGACAATCAAAACGAGAACCTGGCAAAGCCATAAAAAACGCGCTTTCCGCGCTCCACGACCCGCTTTACTGCCGGTTGTAGATGTCGGAAAGCGCGTCGAGGGTCGGACGCTGGCATTCCTGCTCAAAGGCGCGCTGCGCCTCCCGTTGGTCGGCGTGCGCATCGGCGGATGCCGTCTGGTACGGCTCCGTCCAGGGACTGGTGCAGTCCTGATGGATGGTCGTGGTGGTGCTGAATTGCATCGTCATCGTTCGCCTTTTTCTCCAACAAAAAGCCCCCTTCATCAGGGGGCTGTGTCGTTCGCATGTACCGCTCGTGCGCTTCAGACCAGACAAGCCCCTATAACCCGCCTCCAATAAGGACGAGTACGCTAAGGACGAGAATAAGGCTGAAAATCGAGATCTGGGGACGCGCTGTCATTTTTTCACACTGGTTTATCGATAACTACCAATGAGCGTAACCACGTTCGGGAAATGTGTCAACCCCTCTACGCACTTGTAATGCAAGTTCGTATACCATGAACGGTCGCGTATGGATAGTGCGCACAAACGCGATCACGGCTGATGGGCGCCCATCCAGACACGCGCCGACTCGATCTGCGTCCGCACCGCGTCGGGCGCGGTGCCGCCGACCGAGCGTCGCCGCGCGACCGATGCGCTGAAATCGAACACGTCCGCGACATCCTCCGTGAACAACCCCGACTCGGCTTGAAAAACCTCCAGCGGCAGCGCCGACAGCCCGACTCCCGCATCAACGGCACGCCGCACCAGCCGACCCGACACGCCGTGCGCCTCTCGAAAGGGCATCCCGCGCGCGACCAGATAATCCGCCAGATCGGTCGCCAGCATCGACTCATCGAGCGCGGCGCGCAGCCTATCTGGGTTGACGTGCAGCGTGGCGATCACCGCCGTGACGACCGGCAGCAGTGCCGCCAGCGTATCGACCGAGTCGAGCAGCGACTCTTTATCCTCCTGCAGGTCTTTGTTGTACCCGGTCGGCAGCCCTTTGAGCGTGGTCAGCAGCCCGGTCAGATTGCCGATCAGCCGTCCGGCTTTGCCCCGCGCCAGCTCCATCGGGTCAGCATTGCGCTTTTGCGGCATCAGGCTCGACCCGGTGCTGTAGCGATCGTCAAGGCGAATATAGCCAAACGCCGGATTGCTGAACAAAATCACATCTTCAGCGAGGCGGCTGAGATGCACGCCAACCAGCGCCAGCGTGAACAGCGTCTCCGCCACAAAATCGCGGTCGCTCACCGCATCGAGGCTGTTTTCGCTGATCGCGCTAAAGCCCAGTTGGGCAGCCAGTGCCGCACGATCGACGGCGAATGGCGTCCCCGCCAGCGCACCCGATCCAAGCGGCGACACCGCCGTGCGACGGCGCGCGTCACACAGACGGTCGCGGTCGCGCGCCAGCATCCAGAAATAGCTCATCAGCCAATGTGCGACCGTGATCGGCTGGGCGGGCTGCATGTGGGTGTAGCCCGGCATCAGCGTGTCGATATGCCCGTCAGCCTGTGCGATCAGCGCGCTTTGCAGCCCGGCGAGCAGCGTGTCGAGCCGATCGATCGCGCTCATCGTCCACAGGCGCCAATCGGTCGCCACCTGATCATTACGACTGCGCCCGGTGTGCAGCCTGCCACCGACCGCGCCGACCAGCTCGGTCAGACGGCGCTCGACGGCGGTATGGATGTCCTCGTCGCCCTCTTTCAACACAAAGGTGCCGTCCTCGAATTCGACCCGCACCCGTTCCAATCCGTCGGCGATCTGTTCGGCGTCGGCGCCGGAGATCACCCCTGCCGACGCGATCGCCAGCGCGTAGGCGATGCTGCCACGTATATCTTCCGCCGCCATGCGCCGATCGAAGCCGATCGAGTCGTTGAGCCGCCGCAGTTGTTCGTCCGTAGGCGCGGTGAACGCGCCGCCCCATAACATGACCGCGCCCTATCCGCGCGGGGTCTGGCGATAGCGCGACTTGCCTTCGTTGGCGATGGTGATCTGGGCATCGATCCTGATCGGCAAGCCGAACAACTGAATGAAACCCTCAGCATCACGCTGGTTGTACACATTTTCCTCGCCAAAGGAGGCGTAATCGTGACTGTACAGGCTGCGATCGCCCCGCCGTCCGACGATGACGATGTTGCCCTTGTACAGTTTGATGCGCGTCGTCCCGGTCACCTGCTCCTGTGTGACAGCGACAAAGGCGTCGAGCGCGTCACGCAGCCGGGTGTACCACTGTCCGTTGTAAACCAGCTCGGCATACTTGAGCGCCAGCACGTCCTTGTACTGCATTGACATCTTGTCCAGGCAGATGCTCTCCAACGCCTGATGCGCGCGATGCAGGATCGTCCCGCCGGGCGTCTCGTACACGCCGTGACTCTTCATGCCGACCAACCGATTTTCCACCAGATCGATCCGTCCGATCCCGTGTCTGGCACCGATTTTATTCAGCCGTGTGAACAGATCGAGCGGCGCCAGCGTTTCGCCATTCAGCGCGACCGGGGTGCCGCGCTCGAAGGCGATCTCGACATATTCCGCCTGGTCAGGCGCGTTTTCCGGGCTGGTCGTCAACTGGTACATGACTTCTTCCGGCTCCTGCGACGGGTCTTCGAGGATACCGCCCTCATGGCTCAGGTGAAACAGATTGCGATCGCGGCTGTAGATCGACTTGAGCGTCTGCGTGATCGGAATGTTGAATTCCTGGGCATAGGCGATCGCGTCCTCGCGGCTGCGGATATCCCATTCGCGCCAGGGGGCGATCACCGTCAGTTTCGGATTGAGCGCCATTACGGTCAGCTCGAACCGTACCTGATCGTTGCCTTTGCCCGTGCAGCCATGCGCGACTGCATCGGCACCTTCCAATTCCGCAATCTCGACCAGGTGTTTAGCGATTAGCGGACGTGCAAACGAGGTGCCGAGCAGATATTCGCGCTCGTAGACTGCCCCGGCACGCATGGTCGGGAAGACAAAATCGGTCAGAAATTCTTCGCGCAGATCGCGGACGTAGAGTTTGCTGGCACCCGTCTTGAGCGCCTTTTCTTCGAGTCCGTCCAGTTCTTCTTCTTGTCCGAGGTCGGCGGTGAAGCACACCACCTCGCACTGATAATTGTTGACCAGCCACTTGACGATCACCGAGGTATCGAGTCCGCCGCTGTAGGCGAGGACGACCTTCTTGATTTGTTTCGCTGCCATGCGCATCTGCTCCTGAAGTGTCGGGGTAGGATAGCGCGCATGGTCAGCTTGTCAAGCGCCGGGGTTTACAGGTCGAGCATTCCCGTTTCGCCGGAGTCGTAACGCGCGATCATCGCGTCCGCGACCTGTTCCGGTGTCAAGGCATTGGCAGGCACCTTCAAAGGCAGTCCATCCCAGAATGGCGTGGCGACGGCGGGAGGGCGCACCAGCGTGAACTTGCGTTTGCGCTGTTCTTTTGCCAGGATCGCTACCAGCGGCTCCAGTCCGGCTTTGGCGACCGCATAGGGCGCGAAACGGGGCAGCGTGACCTTATCGACGTAAGCGCCGACGATCATGGCATGTCCGCCCTCTTTGAGCAGCGGCAGGCTGGCGCGGATTGTCCGCGCGGCGCCGGTCAGGTTGGCGATGAGCATATCCGACCACGCCGCCGAGTCGGTGTCCTCGACCGCCGACAGCCGTATCCCACCCGCCGCGTAGACGATCAGATCGAGCGCGCTGGTCTGATAAGCGATCAGACTGACCGCGCCGTCGATGCTGTAATCATTCCCGGCGCTGAAGCTGCAGGTCAGGTCGGCGTCCGACGGAATACGCGATTCGTTCCGGGCTGCGCCATAGACTTTCCAGCCGCGCGCTTTCAACGCACGCACCAGCGCGCCGCCGATCCCGCCGGACGCGCCCCAAATCAATGCTTCTGGCATGATCTCTCCCTCCCGTAGGGACGCATAACCATGCGTCCGTATATAACAATGCGTCGGTGCGTAACGATGTCTTGGTGCCTGATAAAACTCGTCCGCGCGATCAGGACTTTTTCAGTACCGCGAACGCCGCCAGCGCCCGTGCTCGTGCAAAGGTATGATCGACGATCGGCGTGGGATAGTCTTTCGGCGGTGACGCCAGCTTCCAGGGTTCGTGGATATCTTGATTCGACAGATCGCGCAGTTCCGGCACCCAACGGCGGATATACGCGCCGTCGGGATCGAATTTCTGCGACTGAATCACCGGGTTGAAGATGCGGAAATAGGGCTGCGCGTCGGTGCCCGTCCCGGCTGCCCACTGCCAGCCGCCGCTGTTCGCCGCTGGATCACCGTCGATCAAGTGACGCATAAAGGCGAGATCGCCCGATCGCCAGTAGATCAGCAGATGCTTGGTCAGAAAGCTGGCGACGACCATGCGCGCGCGGTTGTGCATCCAGCCGATGGCGTGCATCTGGCGCATCGCGGCATCGACAAGTGGATAGCCCGTGCGACCGCCTTCCCAGGCTGCCAGTTCGTCGGGGGCATCCCGATAGGCAATGCGCTCGAATTCCGGGCGATAGCTGGTGCGGTAGGCGTGCGGAAAACGATAGAGAATGGTCATGTAAAATTCACGCCAGGCGATCTCGCTCATCCACACTTCGACGGCATGTCTGTCGTGAGCATCCCCGGCATCATAAGCGCGGACGGCGGACGCCCGCGCCTGACGCGGCGACAGCATCCCGAATCGAAAGTAGGGTGAGAGACCGGATGTGCCAGCCGCGTCAGAGTCGAACGGGTTGACTGACACGATGTTACGGCGCACGTCATAATCATGGATGGCATTGTCCGCGAACCGCTCCAGACGGCGCGCCGCTTCAGCTTCGCCAGCGGGCGGCACGGCGATGGTGTCGCTGAAACCCAGGTCAGCCAGCGACGGCACACCCGGCGCATCGAGTCCGATCAGGTCGTGCAGGTCGTCACGCGCTGGCAGACTGTCCATCATGTCGGGCTTGGGCAGCGCCAGCCAGTGGCGCTTATAAGGCGTGTAGACCAGAAACGGTGTTCCGTCGCTCTTGGTCGTCTGTTCAGGCGGATGCAGCATGGCGTCGTCGAACAGTCTGAATGGGACAGACAGCGACTCGCCCAGCGCGCAATCACGTCGCACGGCGTAAGGCGTATAATCGCGGTTGACGAACACCGCCGTCGCGCCGACCTCTCCCACCAACGCGGGCAGCACATGACGCGGATCGCCGTGCCGGACGAGCAGCCCGCCCCCGCGCTGGCGCAGGTCGTCGTCGAGCGCGTGCAATCCGGCAAGCATGAATTTCAGACGCGGCAGTCCGAAATGTTCACCTTGCAGGATCGCCGGGTCAAAGATGAAGACGGGCAGCACCCGTCCATCGCTCTCGATCGCAGCGGCGAGTGCCAGGTTGTCCCGCAGCCGCAGATCGCGTCGCAGCCACCAGATGACTGTCGATCGAGCGCTCATGTCATTCCTCATTGCGATTATCGACTGGCAGGCGGCGCATTACATCCTGCGCGACCCGCAGTGCCCCCAGCGAGACGCCCGCCGTTGACTGACCCGGAAAGATCGAGTCGCCCACGAGCCGCGTGTTGGCGATCCCGGTCAGCGGCGTGCGCACCCTGAACAGCGACGTTTGCGGAAAGCCGCCGACCATACCCAAATGCCGCCCAGTGTAGAATTCGTAGGTGACCGGCGTACCCGGCATATTCAGCGCGATCGCGGCGCGGAAACCGGGTATGGCGCGCTCGATATGGGTCAGCATTTTATCGGCATACTCGTCTTTGAGCGCGCCGTATGCCGCCGGATCACTTTGCAGCACATCCCACCAGGGCTGCACGCGCGTATGCGTGGTGACGGTGACGGCGCGGTGTCCCGCGGGAGCGCGCGACGAGTCCCACAGCGGTGACATCGACATGAATACGCTGCGCGTCTCGCCCAAGGCGCCCTCCATCGACTCGATGAACTGGTGATGATCGGGCAGGTCGGCGGGCAGCGCGTCGGCGCGCACACCCAGATGCAGCACAAAGGCGCCCCATCCTGGCGCGCGCGTCGCGGTCTCGCGCCGGAGTCCGGGCGGACTGTCGTCACCGAGCAGCGCATCGAGCGACCAGGGCGTCAGGTTCGCCAGCAGAAAATCGCACGGGAATTCGTCCCCTTTTTTCGTGGTCACGCTAACCGCGCGTCCGTCGCGCACGTTGACTCGCGTGACGCGCTGGCGGGTCAGCACCTCCCCGCCGAGCGCCTCGATCTTCTCGACCAGCACCTCCGCGATCCCGCCCATCCCGCCCGGTGCGTGATAGACGCCCTGACGCGCCAGATCGAGCGCGGTCGCGCTGTAAATGGCATTGGCGCCGCGCGAGGTCGTCTGCGACGAGATTAAAAGTTGAGCGTCAATGAAGCGCACGAACGCCGGATCGTCCGTGAGTCGGCTCATTTGCAGCCATTGATAAGCCGACATGAAGGCATAGGGTGCCAGTTCGAGATCGCCAGGCAGATTGCGCAGCGCGACTTTGAAGAGCTGACCCAATTCCGCCGCGCTGGTCGGCAGCCAGGGCAAGCCCTGCGCCGACAGCGACCACCCCATCGCGGCGAGCCGCGTCTGCGTCTCCCAGAAACGCGCGGTCTTTGGGAAGGCATCCACGACCGCCTGATTGTCCTGACACAACGGCACCACCCGATCGGGCAGATGCACCACCCACGCCGGATCGTGCGCGCGCACCTTCCAATCGAGGTCGAGCAGCCGCCCAATGACCGCGTGCGGCCCGTTCGGCTGAAACCCGCCGGCGACGGTCGCGCCGGCGTCGAAGCGGTAGCCTTTATGAAAGAATGTCCCGGCGGAACCGCCTGGATAGACCTGGCTTTCCAGCACCGTCACCCGGTAGCCCGCGCGCGCCAGCAGCGCCGCCGCCGTCAGCCCGCCGATCCCGGCGCCGATCACGACGATACGCGCGCTCACGGGCGCCGCTGAGCAGCAGCCTGGCGAGTCATGGTGGCGACAGCGGCACGAGTGCGCATGGCGCGGTAGATGAACAGAAAGCGCAACGGCAAGCCGTCGAAGAACAGACGTGTAAACAATCCGGTCAGCCCGTCACCATGCGCAATCTGAATGCGATCGATCACCTCGACACCGCCAGGTACATCGCGCGCGCCGTGTTCGTGTACCCACGTCCTGAGCGGGCCCGTGATCATGCGATCGACGAATGCAGTCTCGGTCATGCCCGGCTCGTGCCGCGACAGCCACCTGAACGGGATCGGTCCGAACCAGAGTGTGAATTCCAGCTCACCGTCGCGGATGCTGGTGCGACGGTCGGCGCGTATCTGGAAGAAGATTGGCGGGGGGGTTAGCAGCGCAGGCGCGTTGGGCAAGCTGTAGAATGCCATCACCTGGGCGGCGGTGCCGGGAAAGGTCGAGCGGTGTTCAAAGGTTTTCATGGGTTGGGCGCTGTCTCGCAAAGCATGTATAAAGTCGCTTTACAGGATAACGCCCACACCTGATCTAGCCCTCATGCACCGCTGAATATTGCATGAGAATCTCAGTCTTCGAGCGTACTCAGATCGCCCTCCGGCTGACCCATCGCGCGGGCACGCAGCACGCGGCGCATGATCTTGCCCGATCGCGTCTTGGGCAGCACCTCGACGAACTCGATCCTGCTCGGAATGGCGATCGGGCCGACCTCGTGACGAATATGTTCCTTCAACTGATCGCGCAGTGCGTCGCTCGGCTGCACCCCTGACCGCAGGATACAGTAAGCATAGATGACGTTGCCGCGCACCTCGTCTGGCACGCCAATCACCGCCGACTCGCTGACCGCCGGATGGCTGACCAAGCCAGACTCGACCTCCGCTGTCCCCAGACGATAGCCGCTTACCTTGATCACATCGTCGTTGCGCCCGATGATCCAGATGTAGCCATCCTGATCCTTACGTGCCGAGTCGCCCGACAGATACCAGCCCTGTTTTTCGTAGCTTGCCCAGTACTGCTTGACAAAGCGATCCGGATCGTTGTAGATCGTCCGCACCATCCCAGGCCAGGGCGTCTTGATCACCAGATTGCCATCGACACCTGCCGCGACACTTTCGCCGTGTTCATCGACGACATCGACCTCGATGCCAGGGAACGGACGAGTGGCGCTTCCCGGCTTCAGCCCCACCGACGGCATCGGCGCGATCATGAAGCCGCCGGTCTCGGTCTGCCACCAGGTATCCATGATCGGGCAGCGCTCCTTGCCGATCACCTTGTGGAACCAGCGCCACGCTTCCGGGTTGATCGGTTCACCGACCGATCCCAGCAGGCGCAGGCTGCTCAGGTCGTGACGGCTGGGCCAGGCATTGCCAAAGCGCATCAAACCCCGTATCGCTGTCGGCGCGGTGTAAAGTATGGAAATACCGTAGTCCTCGACCATCTTCCACCAGCGATTGGGATAGGGAAAGTTGGGCGCGCCCTCGTACATAAAGCTGGTCGCACCTAGGATCAGCGGCGCATAGACGATATAGCTGTGCCCGGTGATCCAGCCGGGATCGGCGGCGCACCACCAGCGATCGTCGTCTTTGAGGTCGAATGTCCATTCCAGCGTGGTCGAGATATACACGCTGTAGCCGCCGTGCGTGTGCAGGATGCCTTTGGGCTTGCCGGTCGTGCCGCTGGTGTACAGGATGAAAAGCGGATCTTCGGCGTCCATGACCTCGGTCTCACAGATCGGGCTGGCGATCGGCAGTCCGCTCAGGTCGTGATACCAATAGTCGCGCCCCTGCTCCATCTTCACATCGTGTCCGGTGCGCTTGACCACGATCACCGACTCGACCACTGGCGAGCGCTTGACCGCCTCATCGACTATATCCTTGAGGCGGATGATGTTGCCGCGCAGCCAGGCGCCGTCACAGGTCACAACGACGCGGCTCTGCGCGTCCTCGATGCGATCTGCCAGCGCCGTCTCGCTGAAGCCGCCGTAAACGACGCTGTGAACCGCGCCGATTTTGGCGCACGCCAGCATTGCCATCACCAGTTCGGGGATGCGCCCCATATAGACGGTGACGCGATCGCCTTTTTTGACGCCCAGACTTTTCAGCACATTGGCGAACTTATTGACCTCGCGGTGCAGCCGCCAATAGGAAAAGGTCTGGCGGTCGCCGGGTTCGCCTTCCCAGATCAGCGCCAGCTTGTTTTTGCGCCAGGTTTTGACATGGCGATCGAGCGCGTTCAGTGCGATATTGGTCTTGCCGCCCACGAACCATTTGTAAAATGGCGCCTCACTCGCATCCAGCACGCGATCCCATTTTTTGTACCATGACAGCGTTTCGGCGCGCTGTGCCCAAAATGCCTGCGGGTCTGCTATGGCATCGCGGTACACGGTCTCGTAATCGGGCACATTGGTATTTTTGACGATCTCGTCCGATGGATAAAACCATTCGCCCACAGGCGGGGAGAATTCCTGAGACATAACTTTTTTTCCTTGCTGTAAGTTGAATCGACCGCCGCGATTATACGCAACCTGACGCATCCGGCAAAACCTGACCCCGTGCGAATCGGTCAACATTAAGTGTCGTCCACTACCCAGGACGGTCGATCGCGCTAGAATGAGCCGCATATCGAACTGACAAGGACTCTCCCATGAAAAAATTCGCGGTGCTGACCAGCGGCGGTGACGCGCCCGGCATGAACGCTGCCATTCGCTCAGTGGTGCGCACGGGGCTGGGATTGGGCGCCGAGGTGTACGGCGTGCAGCAGGGCTATCAGGGCTTGATCGATAACCAGATCAAGCTCATGGGACCCCGTGATGTCGGCGGGATCATCCAGCTCGGCGGGACGGTGCTGGGCAGCGCGCGCAGCAAAGAGTTCATGACTCCCGAAGGGCGCGAAAAGGCGCTGCTGCATCTGCGTCAGCATGGGATCGAAGGCTTGATCGTCATCGGCGGCAATGGCTCGCAGACCGGCGCCAAAGCGCTGGACGACATGGGCTTTCCAGTGGTCGGCGTGGCATCGACCATCGACAACGACCTCGCCGGATCGGACATCACCATCGGCGTCGATACCGCCCTCAATATCGCGCTGGAGGCGATCGACCGCCTCAAGGTCACAGCGTCATCGCATCGACGTGCCTTCATGGTCGAGGTGATGGGACGCGACAGCGGTTATCTGGCGCTGATGGCGGGGATCGCGGGCGGCGCCGAGGCGATCGTCATCCCGGAGGTGGATACCGAGCCGGAGTCCCTGGTCACGATCCTGAAAGAGTCGTGGTCGCGCGGCAAGAGCAACGGCTTGATCGTGGTGGCGGAGGGCGCCAAGTACGATGTCAATGTGTTGTACGAGTATCTTAAGGGTCGCGCGGAGACGGTCGGTTTCGACATTCGTATGACCATTCTGGGGCATGTGCAGCGCGGCGGTGTGCCGACCGCATCCGACCGCATCCTGGCGACCCGCCTCGCTACCGAGGCGGCGCGTCAGATCATGAACGGCAATCATGGCGTGCTGGTCGGCTGGAGCAAGGGGGCGGCGCTGGTCAGCCCGTACACCGAGGTGGTCGGCGTGCATAAGCCGCTCGACATGGAGCTGTTCAAGCTGGCAGACATTCTGGCACAGTGACGCGCGCCATCAATCGTAGGGGTTTGGCATACCAAACCCCATGCGCACCTCGTGACGCTGGGTCGGCACGTCTCTATGTCGATTCGTCCGCCTGATCGTCTATTGTCGCCGCGCGCAGCCGAGATGCCGCTTCCTCGTCCAGAATCCAGGTCAGGCGTCCATTCAGCGGTTGCACTCGTCCGGCTGGCAGCGGCGGATCGTCGTCGCCCGTGAAGATGCGCGCCACCGCGTCGGCTTTTTCCTCGCCCAACACCAGCATGACGACGTGCGCCGCCGCGTTCAGAATGGGCAGTGTGAAGGTGATGCGCTCTTTGACCGGGGCGTTTTCAGCCGTCGCGGTGACGACCCAGCGCTTTTTTTCATCGAGTGCGGGCGATCCTGGAAACAGCGAAGCGGTATGTCCATCGGCGCCAACGCCCAAAATCATCATGTCGAAGCGCGGAATCCCACCACGCGACTCGAAAAAGCGCACCAGCTCCGCCTGATATGCCTGCGCCGCCGCCGCAGGATCGAGCTGTGTCGGAATGCGATAAATGCGATCGAAGGCGAGCGGCACATGATCGAGCAGCGCCTCGCGCGCCATTTTTGTGTTGCTGTCCGGGTGATCGGCGGGGACGCAGCGCTCGTCGCTCCAAAAGATCGAGGTGCGTGACCAATCGATGTCGTCGGCATATTCGTCGGCGAGCAGGCGAAATGCCTGACGCGGGGTGCTGCCGCCGCACAACACCAGTGTGAAGCGGTCACGCGCCGCGACTGCGGATTGCGCTGCCGTCACCACCAATGCTGCCAGCGCGCGGGCTGCCGATGCGCGATCGTCGTAAATGCGTAAATCTGCCATCAACTATTTTCTCCACAGAAGCTGTGCCACGCGCGTCCGTCTCCGCTTAAGAGCCGATCGGCGGCGTCGGGTCCCCAGGTATTGCGCGCATACGACTGTACTGCTGGCGCGTCCGGCGCCTCCCACCCCGCCAGCACATTGTCGATCAGCTTCCACGACAGCTCGATCTCGTCCTCGCGGGTGAAGAGCGCCGCATCCCCGTGCATCGCATCCAGCAGCAGCCGCTCGTAAGCATCGGGTAGCGCCCCCTCGAACGAGGAACTGAAGCTGAAGCCCATATTGACCGACTGCACTTCGTGCGATGAATTGGGCACTTTGGATTGAAAGCTGAGATGAATGCCTTCATCTGGCTGGATACACAGCGACAGGCGGTTCGGTTCAAGCTGCTTGCCGCGCGCGAGGTTGAAAAACAGGTGCGGCGGACGGCGGAACTGCACCACGATCTCCGACACTTTTTTGGTGAGCGCCTTGCCGGACCGCAGATAGAAGGGCACATCCATCCAGCGCCAATTGTCGATGTAGAGCTTGAGCGCGGCATAGGTCGGGGTGCGCGAGGCGGAATCGACACCGGCAGTCGCACAGTAATCCTCGTATTGTGCCCGCACAGTCTCCACCGAGGCGATCGGGCGGATCGCACGCAGCACTTTCACCTTTTCGTTGCGCAGTGCGTCGGCATCGTCGGACGACGGCGGCTCCAGCGCCACCAGCGCCACCAACTGCATCAGGTGATTCTGGAACATATCGCGCATGACACCCGACTTGTCATAGTAGCCCGCGCGATGCTCGACATCGACCTGTTCCGCGACCGTAATCTGCACATGATCGATATAATTGCGATTCCAAATCGGCTCGAATATCGCGTTGGCAAAGCGGAAAAAGAGCAGATTTTGCACCGTCTCTTTGCCGAGATAGTGATCGATTCGATAAATCTGTTGCTCGTCGAAAGCGCGATGCAAGGTCTGATTGAGCGCGCGCGCCGACGCGGTATCAGTGCCAAACGGTTTTTCGATCACCACGTGCCGATAACCTTCTTCCTGCGAGGTCATGCCGACCGCGTGCAGGCGCTCGATCACCGTCTCGTAGTATTCCGGCGAGATCGCCAGGTAGTACAGACGGCTCGACGGCGCAGTTTCCAGCGTCTCAAGAGCCTGATTGAGCGCGGTGTAATCACCAGCAGTCGAGAGGTCGCCGCGCACGTAATGCACATGCTGGCAAAAAGTGCGCCAGGCGTCGGCATCATAATTCGGCGCCTTTTTGACCCACTCGTACAAAGTCTCGCGGAAAAAGTCGTCATCCCATTCGCGCCGCGCATAGCCGACAATCCGCCAGTTTTTTGGCAGTTTGTCGCGGCGGTACAGGCTGTAGAGCGCGGGCACCAGCTTACGTCCGGTCAGGTCACCGGTCGCGCCGAAAATGACGATCGTAATCGCGCCGCTGTTCACGAGTCACCGTCGCGCTTGACAGCATGTCCGCCAAACTGGTTGCGCAGCGCCGCCAGCATCTTGGCAGCATAGCTCTCTTCCTGGCGGCTGACGAAACGCATTTGCAGCGCCAGCGTGATGATCGGCGCGGGCACATCCAGCTCGATCGCTTCCGCGACCGTCCAGCGTCCCTCGCCACTGTCCGCCACCCATCCCTTGAGCGCTGTCAGATGCGGATCGTCCGCCAGCGCGTTCGCTGCCAGGTCGAGCAGCCAGGAACGCACGACGCTGCCATAGCGCCATACTTCCGCGATCTGGTGCAGATCGAGTCCGAATACCTCCTTTTGGCGCATGATCTCGAATCCTTCCGCAAATGCCTGCATCATGCCGTACTCGATGCCGTTGTGGATCATCTTGACAAAATGTCCCGATCCGCTGGGACCGACATGTCCCCAGCCGAGATCGGCGGCGGGTGCCAGCGTCTCGAAGATCGATCGCATGCGCTCGACGGGCGCATCCTCGCCGCCGATCATCAGGCTGTAGCCCTCTTTCAGCCCCCAGATACCGCCGCTGGTGCCGACATCGATGAAGCTCACCTGATAGCCAGCGCATTTTTGTGCGCGGCGGATGCTGTCTTTGTAGTTGCTGTTGCCGCCATCGATGATGGTATCGCCGGGCGCCAGCAGCGTCAGCAGTTCATCGATGACTGCTTCAGTCGGGTCACCGGACGGCACCATCACCCACACGGCACGCGGCGCATCCAGCTTGCTCACCAGATCAGCTACCCCGGTCGAGGCGGTCGCGCCCGCCTCAGCTGCGGTCTGAATCGCTTCTGGACTGCGGTTGAAGACGACCGTGGCATGTCCGCCTTTCAGCAGACGCATATTCATATTCGCGCCCATTTTGCCCAGCCCAATCATCCCGATCTGCATGGTGGTTACTCCTTGAGATTTTCTACAGTGCTTCAATTATCCCTCTATGGACTGCATTGCGCCAAATCGCAATTGATACGTGCGTGGGTCAAGCGGAACAGGATGTGGAGACAACGCAGATGACGGGGTAGAATACTCATGATTAGAGCAGTCGGATCAAAGGACGAGACCATGCGGCAGAATGCGACCTTAGCACGACTCCGCGCCGATGAAGCAGCGATCGGCTTGTGGCTGCAACTGGGCAGTCCGACGGTCGCGCGGCTGCTGGCGGCACAGGGCAGCTATCACTGGCTGCTGGTGGATCTCGAACATACAGCCACCGATCTCGCCACCGCCTCGCAGATGATGTCGTTCATCGCCGATGTGAGCGCCGGGCGCGTGACGCCGCTGGCGCGTGTGCCTGCCGGGACGATCTTTCACATCAAGCAGGTGCTGGATGCGGGCGCGCAAGGCGTCATGGTGCCAATGATCAACACAGCGGACGAGGCGCGCGACGCGGTGCGTTTTTCGCGCTATCCCCCAATCGGGGAACGCGGCGTCGGCGGCTTCACCCCATTTATCGGCTTTGGCGCTGGACGCGCGGAGTACACTCGTGAAGCCAACGACAACATTCTGCTCGCCATTCAAATCGAAACCCGCCAGGCAGTAGAAAATATCGATGCAATCGCGTCGGTGCCGGGCATCGATGTCATCTTTGTGGGACCCAACGATCTGCATATTTCCTATGGGCTGGCGCCGCGCTACTGGAGCGACGAGCCGGCTTTCCGCAGCGCGATCGACACCATCTTAGCAGCGTGTAAAAGGCACAACATCCCTGCTGGCACCTTGTGCGGCGGCGCGCTGGAGGCAAAGGCGCGCATTGCGGATGGCTTTACCTTTGTCGGCGTCGGCAGTGATGCCGGGATGCTGCTGCGTTTCGCTGGATTGCAAGCTGGCGAGGTGACTGACACGCCCGAACCCGCTGGAACATGGGGATCGGTGGTCAAGTTAGACCGCTGACCCTCTCATCAACAAATACAGACAATGCAACACCTAACGATCGTCTATACTGCATATTACAAATTCTCATTGGCTTCAATTTCTTCATTTGCACGCATTCAGGAGCGGGATCATGAGCCTCAGACGTTGCACCGCCCTTTTCGCCATCGGATTTGCCCTTCTGATGGGGACTTTTATGACAACTGCGCAAGGCAGCGATTTAGCCGCCCTGCTTGAAGTGTTAGACGGCACCGTCGAGGTCAGGCGCGTCAATACCGAACAGTGGATCGCCGTCAAAATCGAAGCGATCGTCGGAGTCGGCGATCACATTCGCACCGACGCCACCGGCCGTGCCCGCATCACCTTCTTTGCCGATGGCATCGAGACCGAGCTGCTCGCCGATACGGAGACGCGCATCGACAGCTTCAACGGCAGTGAGCAGACGTTCAATCTCAATCTGGCAGTGGTGGTCGGACAGACCGTGCAGCGCATCGGGCGCGCGCTGGATGCCTCGTCCAGCTACAACGTGACCACCCCTGGGATGTCGTTGGCAGCGCGTGGCACCCTGTTCGAAGTGCGCGTCGAAGATGACGGACGTTCAGCGATGCTGGTGCGCGAAAGCACGGTTGAAGCCAGCAAAGACGGTGAAAACGCGGCTGTCACGCCAGGGTTCGGCATTCGCAGCGAGGCTGAAACCGCGTTGAGCGCTGTCGTCGCCGCCACCACCTTTGAAGAACTCTACGCCGCACTCGACGGCTGCCCCGCGACACTGACCACCCCCGATGATGTGAGCCTGAATGTCCGCCTGGCACCGCGCCTGGACGCGCCGCGCATCGGCACCATCGCCGCCGCCGACGTGACCGAGCTGTTCGGTGTCACTGAAGCAGGTGAGTGGTATCGATTGGAGTTTCGAGGCGGATTCGGGTGGGTGCTGTCGAGTACATCGACCATCGGCACCCCGTGCGCCGGACTACGTGTGTTTGCGGATAATTATCTGGGCGAAGATACCACTCTGTACAGCGAGCTGGGCGACGTGGTGCAGCTCGAAGACCTCGTGACGCCTGAACCGACGCCTGGATCGTAAAGTCGATGCCGACAATACTGGCTCGTTTGCCCGAACGCGCGCGCGCGACGCTCTCGATCGCGGCATTGTCGGCGGCGCTGACGCTGATTATCTGGGCGGGTGGACTGTTCATGTCGGTACGACTGCGTGCGACCGACGTGTACTTCGTCACATCGTCGGCAGCCGAGCAAACGGTGAGCAGCGATCGGATCGCCTTGATCGCGCTGGATGACGCCAGTTTCCAGGCATACGGGCGTTCGCTTACCGACTGGGATCGCGCCATCTACGCCGATCTGATCGACCGCCTGGCACAGTCCGGCGCTCGTGTCATCGGATTCGACCTGATCTTCAGCGAAACCAGTCAATCCGATACCGCTTTCGCCGATGCACTCACCCGCATCCGTCAGAGCGACGCACGCACACGCATCATTCTGCCGATCGCGGGCGTCGGCATGCCCCTGCCCGCCCAGCGCACTCTGGGCAGTGTGCTGTCCCCGACGCAGCGCAGCCTTGCCGATGCGATTCGCTTTTCCAACCGCCTGGCACCGATCGCGGTGCTGGCAGAGCGCGCCGACTATCTCGCCTATGTCAACACCGTCATCGATGTCGATGGCGTGGTGCGCCGTCAGCCCTCGATCATCCAGAGCGACGACACAGTACGCTACGGATTCAGCCTGGCGACCTATCTCGCCTATCTGCGGATTCCGGAGGCGGCAGCCTCTCAGATCGTCGCACTGGAAACTGACGGGCTGCGCGTGGCAGAAAATCTGCTGATCCCGAAAGATGAACTGGGATTGTGGCGGCAGAACTTTTTCGGTTTACCCAATGAATCCTTCGCTACATACTCGTTGGTCGAGGTGATCGATGGCACGGTCGATCCCAGCGCGTTCACCGACAAAATTGTGCTGGTCGGGCTGATGAACAGCCAGGGTATCGCCGACAGTTACAATATTCCGCTGGCAGACAACGGCGACTTCATGGCGGGCGTGGAGATCCTCGCGCACGCGGTCACCACCCTGCTGGAGGGTGGCGTACCGTCTGAGCAGCCGCCGCTGTCGGTCGCGCTGATGCTGATTGGGATCAGCGCGCTGGCGAGCGTCCTGTTCATCCGCCAGGGCTGGCTTGGCAAGGTCATCACACTGATAGCGATGCTGGTGGCGATCTTCGTGATCGGGTCGATCGATTTTTCCGTGCGACGTGAATTGATCAGCTTGTTCGACGCGGTGCTCGCGGTGCTGATTCCGGTGGGGCTGGCGTTCGGATACGAGATTCGCAGCGAGCGACGTTCTCGACTGCGCGCAGAATCGCGTTTCGAGAGTGCCGAAGGACAGCGGCGTCTGATCAGTGCCATTTTCCAGCGTTCACCGCTGCCGATTGCATTGGTGGACGGGCAATTCCGTATCTACCGCATCAACGCCGCCTTCACCCGTATTTTCGAGTCGCTGTCGGCGGCGCAAGACAGCGCCGCCCCACCCGCGAATACCTGGTTGATCGGCTTGTTCGCCGCCGCGGGCATGACGGCAGCGGAGCAGACTTCCGCACAGAACGCCATCCAATCCGCCAGCGTCGATCCGCTCAAGGTGGCGTTTGGTGGCAAGACCTTCATCCTTGGTGCGGCGGCGATCGACGAGAGCGATTATCGCGTGGTCACCCTCAGCGATGTCACCGACCTGGACGAACTCAGCACCCTCAAGACGCGTCTGATCCGCATCGCGGCGCACGACGTGCGTAACCCACTCAGCAGCATCATCGGCTTTACCGATCTGATCCTTTTCAGCAGCGACTCGCTGCCAAAACGCATCAACGAGATGCTGGCGCGCATCAAAGTATCCGCCAATACGATTAACTCGATATTGACCAATTTGCTCAAACTGGAACAGCTTCGTTCCGCCACCATGCCGCTCGAACCGGTGAGCGTGTCGCTGCTGGCGCACGAGGTCGCGTCCGCCCTGGCGCCCGACATGGAACGGCGGCGCCACGATTTCATCATCGATATTCCAGACCATGACTTACTGATGACGAACGGAGAGCCTGTGCAATTAGGACAGGCGTTCAGCAACCTGCTCGGCAACGCGGCGAAGTACACCCCCGATGGGGGACGCATTCGTTTCGTGATCTCGCATGGCACCCCCCAAAAAATACTGATCCGGGTGATCGACAACGGCTATGGCATCGCTAAAGACGCGCAAAAGGAATTATTTACCGAATTTTATCGAGTGCGCGCTGAAGCCGTTTCCAAAATCGAGGGGACAGGATTAGGGTTGAGTCTGGTACGCACGATCGTCGAGGCACATCGCGGACGGGTGTGGGTAGACAGTGATGAAGGCAAAGGCAGCACCTTCAGCATCGAGCTGCCCCTTATCGAAAGCAGTCCGCATGTATAAAGTGACGCGCTCGACTCTGGTATGGGTTCTCTTTGTTACGGTATTTTTGGGCTCGCATGGGCGCCTGACTGCACAGGAACCGATCGCACGGTCGCTGTCATTCACGGTCACTGCCGACGGCTTGCAATTCACGCGCGGCGCGACTGTGAATGGAATCCCACTGCAACGTGACGCGATCGCGGTGATGGGCACAGGCGACACCCTGATTACCGACGGCTATGGGCGGACGCTGGTCGATCTGGATGGATCAGGAACCCTGTTGATCATGCCCGACTCGCGCGTGACCTTTGCCGATGTGTCAGAACGCGATGGACAATTAGCCGTGTCGCTGATGCTGGACGGACATATCATCGTCAGCCTGGAATCCAGCCCTGCCCCATCGGTGAGTGTGGAAACGTCATTTTTACAAATTCAGATCGAAGGTGCGTCCGCCATCTGGACGAATTACGAACAGGGCGATGTCGTCAGCGTCGATCGCGGTAGCGCGTCCTACAGTATTCGCGGACAGGCTGAAACAACACGTATTGCCGCTGGAGCGGCAGTTTATGTGAATGCGAACGAGTCACTTCTCGCGCCGCTGCGTGGACGCGCGCCATTTTTGCACGCAGCACAATTGCTCGGCGTGCTGCGCGGCTGTGCGGCACAGGTGAGCAGGACGGGCAGCGACTCGCTCAATGTACGGGTGGCGCCTGGTCTCGGTGCGTCGGTGATTGGCTATATCGATTCCGGGGATGCCGCGATCGTCATGGGCGCCAGCGAGTCGGGCAATTGGCGCCGTGTGCAGCGTTTCAGCGGCTTTGGCTGGATGCTGGCAGCCTATCTCAGAGAGTCGTGCACCGAGCTGACCGCCTTTCCAAACGACAGTTTCGAGCGCAACCTTGAATTAGTCGAGTTACAGCCCCCCGAATTGATGCTGCTCACGCCGTTCTACGGTACGCCGGAGCAAAACCTGTGGGTGTATCGCTCATTCCGTGAGTCGCCTTACGCCGACGAATCGTGAGACAAGATATGGATGCGTCAGGAAAATAAAACGAGAACGGCTGCAATGCCGTTCTCGTTTTATTTCATTCAGACAGGGTCTGGCACACCAAACCCTTACGCACCAGGTTGCAGCGCGAACGTGATCGTCAATTGCACGCTGACGGAAAGCTGTCCTTCGCTGATCGAGGCGCCACCACCGCCCATGTCCGCCATTGCCAGGCGCGAATCGGGCGAGGCACCCCCCTGCACGCTCTCATCGACGCGCAGCGGCTCACCGACCGTCAAGCCTAACGCGCCCGCGATCTGTGCCGCTCGTTCGCGCGCATCCTGGATCGCGTTTACACGCGCGGTCTGTGACAGTGAGGATGTGTCGGCAATACCAAAATTCAAGCCATTGATGATATTAGCGCCTGCTTCGATACCCGCAGTGACCACATTGCCCGTGATTGCCACATCGCGCACCGTGATCGTCAGCAGATTTTGCGCGTTGTAAGTCCGTCCACCCGTCGGTATGCCCGACTGCGGATCGAAGGTATCCTGCATCCACATATTGAAACCAGTGGTCTGGAGATCTTCCGGCGCAATACCAAGCGCAATGATAGCGTCGCGTACAGCGGCAATCCCATCATTCGCACGAGAAAAAGCGGTCGAGGGGTTTTCGTCCGTGATCTGCAGCCCCAGCGAGACATAGGCGACATCCGGCGCGCCCGCACTGCGTCCGAAGCCGGTGACGGTGATGGTGCGCGTATCGGCGGCGTCATCGTCCTGAGCGGCGGCTGGCAGCGCCATCATGCTCACAGCCATCAGCAGTGCAGCCAGAGCAAAAATTCCTGCGATCGAGCGTTTCATGTTTACGTCCTTTGTGTGACCGTCAATGCGAGCGGCAGATGCCGCGTAATGCCGGTTGAAATAATATCAGAAAATTGATCGCCAAATACCTACGAGTCGCCTACGGCTGATTTACGCATCACGCCTGGACAAAATACAACGCCGCCCTGTCTGTACGAGACATGGCAGCGCTGATTCATCGTGATTCAGATTGTGCGGGCATACAGGTTGCGCCAGGTGCAGCCGCGCTTATTCCTTGACGGGTGTTTCGGGCATATAGGTGTGTACATTCACACGACGGCCCGATGCGCGCTCGCTCATGCTCGCGTCGCCATCAGTCATACCAACGTGGTCGATCACGGGCACCATCGGCTGCACCATCGGCATACCAGCGGTGTTGACCGCCGCCACCGGAGCGACCATGCCGCCGGTCATGGCATCGCCAAAGCGAGTCCAGCCAGCCGCACGCCATTCGGTTTCGCGCTCGTCACGGTCGACGGGATTGTATTCATCGAGCGTATCAGCCGCACGCTGCGCCATCGCATCGTCAGCCGAGACGGTGACGAGCGTACCGCCGCGCTTGATACCCTCGGCGTAGTAATCGGCGGTTTCTTCGTCCACACCGATCTTGACCAGCGATGCTGTGACACCACCAGTGATGCCACCCGCTACCGCGCCAATACCGCCACCGATCAGCGCCGCGATCAGCGGGCCGCCAGCGATGACAGGACCGATGCCGGGAATGAGGAGGGCGCCGAGACCAATCAGCGCGCCAGCGACGACGCCAAAGGTGGCACCTTCGCCGCTCTTGACATCGTCCTCATTGGCGACGACCGTATCTCCATTGTGGTCGTGAGCACGGCTGGCATCGTGCGCCACCATGCTGATGACATCACGGTCGAACCCGGCGCTCGCTAGCGCATCGACGGCGCGTTGAGCCTGAGCAAAATCTCCATACAGAGCGCTGATCACTTTAGTCACGATTTTATCTCCAGTTAGAGTTGCTAAATCACGTTAAGCATATGTCAGAAGCGCGAGCTGTCCGAGGCGCCATGCGCCCCTGTCTGCGTGGGACATATGGCGCATTCTGGGTTAGCCCAATGCCGTCGTTTGAGGGGGAAGATAGGACCAGGAACGCATAGTGATGCGCCCGCTGGCGGGTCTTACAGGGATGTGTCCGCTGGTGGGACTAAATGTTGACAACCCGCGCGATGTGCGGTATGTTCGCAATCACAACTCGATACAAAGCGAACCGCGCCAGGTGTAGAAGCACCCAACGCGGTTCTAACCCCGACACTGAAAAAAGCAGTGAGTGGGCTGCCTGGCATTATAGCTCAATGAGGGTGGTTTTCCTCGTATGGGCACAGCGGCTCATCTGACTCCTCGTCGGACTGAGTCGCTTTGTATTTCGGGTGTTTGACTGCGGCTTTAGAGCGTCGGATGCGGACATGACCGCTTCGGATGCTTGAGGCATATTCGTTTACCCGATTCTCACATGCACGAGGAGATTCACCATGAACAGCATGACTGACAGCAGCACACCAGCACAGCCCATCCGTTTCGCCATCTACACCCGTTATTCAAGTGAGCTGCAGAGCGAGATCAGTCTGGAAGCGCAGGAAATTGCCTGCCGCGCCGCCATCGCCGATCGCGCCGGAGTCGTCGTCGCGGTCTTCAGCGACACCGCCAAGAGCGGCTGGAGTCTGAATCGTCCTGGGTTCATCGAGATGCGCACAGCGGCGGAACGACACGCATTCGATGGGGTGATGGCGTGGAAATTCGATCGTCTGGCGCGCAAGCACGACCACACGGTCATGATCAAGATGCTGCTGCGCCAGGAATACGGGGTCAAACTGTACTGTATGTAAGGCTTCAGCGAGGACGACGACGACTCGCCGTTTTCGATCATGATGGAGCAACTGTTGGCGGTGTTTTCGGCGTTTTATTCCAGGAATCTCAGCACGGAGACCAAGCGCGGCAAGCGGCATCGCGCGGTCAGCGGCGAGTTCAACGGCAGCACGCCGCCGCTCGGCTATGATCTGGTGACAATAGCGCACGCCACGCCGAGCAGACCGCCGGGCTTGTACCTCAACCCGCGTGCGGCGGCGCTGGTGCGCCGCGCTTTTCGGCTGTACGCGACGGGGAGATACAGTGATTCGGAGATCGCGGAGTGGCTCAACACATTCAAGTATATGCGTAATTTAAGGGCTGATCGTAAACCTGTCAACCGGGACATGATTCGGGAGTTATTGCAGAATCCCGTCTGTACGGGACGAGTGATTCATGTCGATACCCTATACAAAGACTCTCTGGGAGAGAGTAAATTTCCCAGGCGAGGGCGTGGGGAATGGTTTGACGGCAAGCAGGTAGGTTTCATTTCAGACGAATTGTTCGAGCTAGTGCAGCAAGTGCGAGCAAGTTCCGCCCCACTTCGTGAAAAAGCGGCTGAACCCAAGACGTACATTTTGCGTGACCTGGTGTTTTGTGACAAATGTATGTCCCGCAAACCTGATGGGCTTGTTCACGAAAACTATGGGCGTATGCGCGCTTTCTGGAGTAATGTACGCAACATTGGGGCGTATCGATGCCTCGCTCATGATCACGGATATGAAAAATGTGGTCAAAAATCAATCGATGTACCCATCATTGACGATCAAGTGATGACGATATTGATGAAGCTTGATATTGCAGCCGGTTTGAGAATACGTATCGAACGGGAGATTCAAAGCAGGATTGATAACGCAGCGGCTGTAGAGCGAATGAGGCAGATTCAGGAGGTGGTCGCCCATGCTGATGTCAGTTGGGAAGATGGATTCACGTCCGCTGAGATATTCTTGCAAAAGCGTGAGCAGATACAACAGGAGATCGAAGCACTTCCACGCCATGACAAACGACAAATTGTACAAGCAGCGGATTTGCTCGACAACTTTTCTTTTTATTGGCATCAATGTGCCAGCTTTCAAACGCCAGATCAGGCGCGTCAGGAGTTAGTTTCCACCCTTGTGGATCGTGTTTACATTAATGGTCGCAAAGTGGTCAAAGTCATACTGCACGGGAGGGTTGGCATAACCAGATAAAAAAATATAGCGTTCCCCTTATTCCGGGAACGCTATATTTTTATTATGGAATCATACGGAGATGACGGGTTTCGAACCCGCGGTCTCTGCCTTGACAGGGCAGTGTGTTAACCGCTACACCACATCTCCTTAACGTGTTGATGAGAAAAGTATAGCCTTGCCTGTCTGGGGTGTCAAGGGTAGAGCGCGCAAAATTGCAGAAATTGCCCGCAATGTCGCACCCGCGATCTCCCCGTGCGGACAATCTGTACTGACGCTGATTCACAGGGGCGCACCGTATTGGCGCGCCCCACTGCAAAGTTACCTTACCGCGCGCCGACCAGACGCGGATCGACCGTCGTATCGACGACCAAGCCAAGCGCGTCCGCGATCCTGCGCCACGACACCAGTTTGAAGTTCTGGTTGTCGTCGGGGTCGATGTTCAGATCGTCCTGCGCGATGAATACGCCATCGGGAAAATCGGCGCCCAACGGGAAGTTGGTCACGTCGATGCCATCGGTGCCCGATACGCCATCGCCCGTGCCATCGCTCTCGATAATGGTAAATTTGCCGATAAAGACGTTATCGCCCAGGCGCTCATAGACGGCAAATTCGCTGCTGCCCTGGCTGGAAACGATCAGATAACCACCGCCGTCCGCCGTCGGATACAGCGTGATCCCTTCCACATCGGCGGTCAGGTTGCCATCGAGCGCGGTATTGTCGATCTCGGTGCGGCTGTCGTCATCGGTCGCTTCGGCGCCATACCTGTAGAATCCGACGCCCTCTTCACCGATGTACAACACTGCATTGGCGTCATCGACAACGCAGCCCTCGGTCTGAGAACCCACGACGAACGTGCGCACGACCTGTGCGTCGATCGTGCCGTCGGCGGTCGCGGTCAATTCATATTGCTCGACCTCGCCCGTATCGGCGCTGTTGACGAAAACAAAATGCTTCGCGGTCGTTGGGCTGACATACATGCAGATACCGTAGACTTCCTCGACCGCCGACTCGATCAGCCGCGAGGATGCCGCTTCAAGCTGGCGCGTCTCGACGTTGACGGTGAACAGATCGAGGCTGTTGGTAGTACGATTGGTGGTGGCAACGACCGCGACCGGCGCGCCGTTCAGCATGAAGTTGTAACGCAGATCGACGTTGTTGACGCGCCTAATATCGACCGCTTGCAGAATTGATCCGTCCAGGTTATACACGACCAAGCCGCTGGTCTTGTCGGTGCCAATGATGGTGCTAAGGGCGGGATCGGTCGGGTGAATCCAGATCGCCGGATCGTCGGCGGCGTCGATGCCGCTGGGTACGGGCGCCGTTTCGCGGTCGGGGATGACGGCGGGCGCATCGCTGACCATCAATTCGCCGACGCGCGGATCGGCAGCGGCGATCGGGATCAAGCCGAGCGCGGTCTCCACGTCTGCCCACGACACCAGCTTGAAGTTGTTATTATCAGTCGGATTGCTGTTGCGGTCATCCGAGGTGACGAACAGCCCACCTGGAAAGTTTTCGTTCAACGACAACCCGACGACATCGAATCCGGTCGGCTCGGTCACCACATCGGCAGCGTCGCCCTCTGCAATCCCGAACTCACCGACAAAGGCATTGGCGCCGCGTCGTTCGTAGACCAGAAAGGTGTGATTCTTCTCGTTAGAGACCATCACGTACCCTGCTCCATCGGCGCCGTGCAGAATGGCGGCACCCTCGATCTCTTCGCTGATATAGCCGCGCGGCACCAGCAGATCGACCAGTGTGCGGTTGATGCCCGTCTCTGGCTCGGCGCCGTAGCGCCAGAATGCGCCCGCGCCTTCTGAGACGTACAGGGCGCGGAAGTCGTCATCGACGGTGCAGCCTTCGGTTTCGGCACCTGCATTGACATTGCGCAGTAGTCGCCCAGTGATTTCCCCAGTCGAGCCGTCGAGCAAATGCTGCTCGATCTCACCGCGTCCGCCCAACGCGAATACGTAAAAGCGCTCGCTGACCGGGCTGTGATACAGGCACATGCCGCTGTGACTGACGCCCGTCTCGATCTGACCCAGAAGTTCCAGTTCGAGTGTCTCGTCATCGACGCTGTAGAAATAGATAATCGGCGCGTCCTCGATAGCAGCGGCGATCAGCGTCACACGGGCACGACCGAGCGGAAAATTGTAACGAATGTCGGTCGCCAGCACCGAGCCGATCTCCAGCATGTCGAGCTGTGTACCGCTCAGGTCGTAGACACCCAAGCCGAGATTATCGTCGGCGCCCAGCACCAGACTCTTGCTCACGTCGAAAGGGTGGACCCAGATCGCCGGGGCGGTCGCGCCGTCACCGGGTGAAGGGGATGTCTCCAGCACGGCGGTCACCGTCCTAGTGTCCTGCGCGGCGCCCGGCAGAGCAAAGGCAAGGATCGCCAGCAGCGCGGCACACAAAAGCAGTTTGCGCATCACGTCGTTTGATCTCCTCGAATTATGGGGTTTGTGGGTTTGTGAAACAGGGAAATGAAAATTTGCGTGGATGCTGTGCAAAGGGGCGAGACCCTGCCCGCCCCTTTTTGGATCGGGTATGGATTTTAGCTGGCGCTGATCTGATAGATCGTGGTCGTACCGCTGATCTCGTTGGCGACGACCAGCAGGTCGGCACCATTCGGGCTGGACGCTGCCGGGATGAAGATCAAGCCTTCAGGTCCGAGATCGCCCGCCGTGCCCGCAGCCGCGTCACCCGCAAAGTCGCGGTTGTTGGCATAGGTGACGAATACTGGCGCGGTCGGGTCGGTGATGTCGTAGACCATCACGCCGCCGATGCGCTCCAGACCGATGAAGGCGTACATCGCCTCGCCGACCATACCCAGGGCGACGCCTTCCGGCTCGGGCCCCTTATTGTCGCTGCGATCGTCGAACGAGCCATTTTCGTCGTGGGTGCTGTTGAATTCTTCCGGGAACATTTCCGCGGTGATCTGCTCGAAATCGTCACCGCTGTCGAAGACCAGTTCACCGTCTGCCGACCAGATTGTGAACGAGCGCGCGCCGATGGCGTAAATGGCGTCGATGTCGCCGTCCCCATCCGGATCGCTGTTGATGCTGCTGAATTCCAGCTTGCCCAGCTCGCTCTCCGCGATGAAATCGGCGGCGTTCGGGAAGACCTCGGCGTCGAAGGTCTGCTCGGAGACCTCGATCTCTTCGGCAAAGCCATCGTAATCGCGCGCATCGCCTTCATTGGCGCTGATCAGATAGGTGGCGCCCATCGCCTCGAACGCGACCAGCGCGTCGGGCATGTACAAGCCCATGACTGGCCAGTTTTCGATGCGGATCGCGCCGTCTTCGTTGCTGAAGTCGGCACCATTGCCCTCGACGCTGTGATCTTTCGTGCCGAGCCAGCGGATCGCCGTGATCGTCGCGGTCTCGATGTCGATCACCGCGACCGCGTTGTTTTCCTGCAGGCTGACATACGCAGTCATCCCGTCCGGGCTGACCGCGACGTATTCCGGTTCCAGGTCTTGCGCGACGGTGGCGTTCAGACCAAACACGCGCACCTCGGCAGGCAGCTCGGCGGCGCGAGCGCCGTCGGCGTTGAAGTCGGCAAAGTTGATGGTGATCACGGTCGCATTTTCCACGCCGCCGGAAATATCGACGATGCTGACCGAGCCTTCAGGATCGACGCCGTAATCACTGCTCGGCTCGCCTTCATTGGCGGTCAGGACTTTGCTGCCATCTGGCGTGAAGATCAGCTGATCGGGCAGCGCACCGACCTCGACTGCATTCAGGATGGTGCCGTCCGGCGACGCAAACACCACGCTGCCAGCATCACCCGTTTCGCTGCCTTCGACGGCGATTGCCACAATGTCCCCGTACACGGAAACGTGAGTCGCGCCGCTGCCGTATGCCGCCAGATCGATTTCGGTCGTGAGCGACGGCATGGTCGGATCGCTGATGTCGAGCAAGTCGATCGCATCATTACTGCCATCGACGACAAAGAGCGTTTGCGTGGCGGCGTGATAGGCGACGATCTCAGCGGCGCCTTCGTCGAATGCACCGGTGGCATAAGTACCGATCGGCTCCAGCATCAGCGCATCGGACTGCGCGAAGAGGGGCGCGGCGAAAGCGAGCAGCACGATGACGAACAACAGTTTGCGCATAGAATTTAACCTCACAGGTGGATATAAGGCGCTCCAGAAAAAGACCGCATCTGCCATTATGCAAAGCGGTCTTTAACGCGATTTTGTGTTGCGATTAAATTCAGTGAATCACGGATTCAGCATGACCGCAGAGAAGCATAACAATGCGTCCGTAGAGAACACCGCGATTCGCTGAAATTAGGGCTGCGTGGGCGCCTGCACCTCGTCAATACAGAGCGGCTGAACGCGATAGAGGTCGCGTTCCTGACACGTGAGGTCGCGCAGATAGCGATTGGCGCGCGTCCAGTCGATCAGCGCATCCCCGTTGTACAGACGCCACACCTGCACCACACCGCGATCGGCGCCGGTGGCGATATACTGCTGGCTCGGATCGACCGCGATCTTAAGCGCAGGCGCTACCACAGAGACAAAGCGCTCGATTTCCTCGCCCGTCGTCATATCCCACCACAGCACGATGCCATCCCCACCCACCGACACCAGGCTGCGCCCGTCGCTGCTGAATGCCAGCGACCAGACATCGCGTGTATGTCCGTTGACGCGGTACACGACCGCACCCGTTTGCACGTTCCAGACGAAAATGGTGCCATCACGCGCGCCCGCCGCCAGGCGAGTGCCATCGTCACTGAAGGCGACCGAGGCGATCGGCGTCTGACTGCCGCTGAAACGGAGCGCCTCGATCTCATCCGCAACATTCCAGATCACGAGGGCATTGTCGTCGGCAGCAAATGCCAGCAAGCTGCCGTCGGCGCTGAAGGACAGATCGAGAATGGTATTGGCATAGCGATCGAGCGACTGCTGCACCGTACCCGTCGCGGTATCCCAGATACGCAGGCTCTCGCCTTGCGCGCTGGTCGCCGCCAGCATTCCGCTCCTGGTGACCGTCAGCGCCAGCACCGGACTTTGATGCAGCGGAAAGACATTTTCGACTGCTCCCGTCGCCAGACGCACCGCTTGGATATTGCCCGTCGCCATGCCGAGGTAGGCGATCGTATCATCTGGCGATAAGCTCATCGCACGAATTTGCGAGTCGAATTGTACCGCGCGCGATTCGCTCGGCGCCCCGCTGCTGTCGAACGAGCGTATACGCAGCGTTTGATCGACCGATGTGGTGATGATATCCGGGCGCGCCGTCGTCCCGGCGAATGCCAGCCCGGTTATACGTGCCGTGTGATCGCTGTACCGTGCCTGTTCAGCCGGGTTGGTGACGTTCCACAGCCGCACGGTGGCATCGGAGGCGCCTGAGACACCAATGCGCCCATCGGCGCTGATCGCCACTCCGTACACCTCACCCAGATGACCACGCAGCACGTCGGTGGTCTGTCCATTCGCCAGGTCGATCACCGCCACCGCGCCACTGCGCAACCCGATGAAGGCGCTGGTCTGATCCGCGACCAGTGCCAGCGACAGGGGCACATCATCGACACCGATTGTCCGCTCCAGCGCGCCGTTTTCGGTCGCCCAGATCGCCACAGTGCTGTCACCGAGCGCGGAAACCAGCCGCATTCCGTCCGCCGTAAAATCGAGATCGTTGACGCCATTGATGCTGCTCGTCCAGTTGATCAGACGCTCGCCTGTGACAGCATTCCACAGGATGATCTCGCCATCGCCCGCACCAGACGCGATCATGGCGCCGTCGGGACTGAAGGCGACGGTTTGCGCCGTCGCGGTATGCCCGGACAGCGTGCGTACCGCTGCTCCCAACTCGACATCCCACACGATCACCTGAGTATCGCGCGATGCTGTGACCAACGTCGCGCCGTCAGGACTGAAGACCAGCGAACGGACGGCGGCGCTGTGTCCGCTGAACTGGCGCACCTGCTCACCCGTCTCCATATTCCACAGCAGTACGGCAAAGTCCAAGCCGCTCGATGCCAGATAGCGTCCGTCAGGGCTGAACGCCACCGTCTGCACATCGCCGCGATGCCCCACCAGCTCATAAACGAGGCTTTGATCGTCCAGCGACCATACCCGCACGATGCTATCGCGTGAGCCGCTGGCGACATAGCGCCGCAGCGGATCCATAGCGACGCTGGTCACAGCGGAGGTGTGCCCTGTGATCAGCCCGCGCGTGCCCGGCGAAAAGACCACCTCGGTCAGCGTGCGCAGTGCTTGTGGCGCGGCATTGGCGCCGCTGTTGGCTTCCAGCGCCAGCACGACCGCGAGGTCGGCGTCGCCTTCCGTGAGCGCCCGTCCGGCGCTCGCCGCCTGCGCCAGACTTTGCGAGATCTCGCTCTCGACCTGTGCGCGCTGGGTCGCCGTCAGCGCGTAGCCCGTCAGGATGACGCCCACCAGCAGCGCCAGTGCCATTACGGTCACCAGAATGCTGAGGCGGCTGCGGGCGCGCCGTTCGAGCTTGCGCTCATTTTCCGCGCGCTGCAGCTCGATCGTCTGGCGTTTCGCCTGTTCTTGCAGGCTGGCGCTCAGATACGCAGCTTCATTGGGCGTCAGCGCGACCGTCGATTCCTGTGACCAGGTTTCAAACTGGCGCAAGCGCGCGTCACGCAGCAGATAGCTGGAGTCACGGTTGGCGTTGAGCCATTCGTTGGTGAGTGCGGCGAGGTTCCGCTGAAAGCGCACATCGTTGCGGCTGGCATCGAGCCAGACGCGCAGTCGCTGCCATTCGCGGATAATCGCCTCGTGCGTCACCTCGACGGTCGGACTGCGCGTCTCCGGGTCGCGGTCAAAGGTGAGTAAACGCGCCTTGCCGAGCGTGTCGATCACCGTGCGCATCACCGCCGGATCGCTGCCCAGACCGTTGACCTCCGCGATCAGAGTGCGTCGGCGCGTGTCCTCGGTGCCTTCACCAAGCGTGATCAGGCGCAGCAGCAATTGCTGCATGGCGGCGCGCTGCGGCGCGGGCAGTCCCTCGTAAATCTCTTCAGCGCGCTTTGCCAGCGCGCCGCGCACCCCGCCCATCTCCTGATAGGCTGCCAGCGTCATCCACATCCCCTGACGCCGCTGGAACAGCTCGCTCATCAGGTATTGCAGCAGCGGCAGCGCGCCGGGGTGATCGGTCACCTCTCGGACAATAGCGGTATTGAGTCCTGGTTCCAGCTCCACCCCCAGGCGCCGCCCTGGTTCGACGATCGCGTCTTCGAGTTCGGCGGGCGTGAGCGGGACGATCACCTCGTTGCGCACACGCATCATCTCACTGATCAACGGCAGCAGCAGCGGGCGATCGTAAAAGTCGGCGCGCAGAGTCACCACCACACGGATACGACTGGCGGGGCTGGAGACCGCTATGTGCAGGCTCTCCAGAAAGCGATCCCGTTCAGCGTCGGTCACCTGGGTGAACAGCTCCTCGAATTGGTCGATCAACAGGAACAATTCGGTGGTCTGATCGCTCGGCAGTAATTGCTGCACCATATTGAGCAATTCGCGCGGATCGCGCATCAACTGCTCGTCGAGGTTTTCCGGTGGCTGCACAGCGATACTGGTCAATGCCGCCTCAAGCTCTTTGAACGGCTGTGCCCCCGGTGTCAGCTCGACATAGTACCAGCGCGAGGAGTGGGTGATCGCGCCTGTGCGCAGCGCCGGGATCAAGCCCGCCTTGACAGCGCTCGACTTGCCACTGCCGCTCGGTCCGACCACAGCCAGAAAGCGGTTGAAGGCACCTGGCTCGCGCATCCGCCCGACCAGCCGATCGATCAACGCCTGGCGTCCAAAGAAATTGGCGGCGTCCGACTCCTGAAAGGTGCGCAGCCCTTTGTAAGGATTGGGCAGGTCGAGCGTCAGCGCCGCCAATTGCTGTGTACGGCTCATCGCCGCCGAGATTTTACTCGCCCGCGAGCTGACGATCAGTGCTTCGACCGCCGCTTGAAAGGTCGCCAGCATCATCGCCACATCTTCGTAGCGATCGCTGGGGTTGAGCGAGGTCGCACGCTGGATCACCTGTCCGACTGCGGTCGGCAGGTCCGGGCGCACCAGTGACAGCGGCGGCAGCGGCTCGCTGATACGACGCGCGGTCAGCTCGGTCAGCGTCATCTCCGCCAGGTCCGGGAACGGATGCTGTCCGGCGAGCATTTCGTACAGGATCACGCCCAGGCTGTATTGATCGGTCTGCTGGGTCGTCTGCTGTCCGGCGATCTGTTCGGGCGCGGCGTAGGCAGGCGATCCCATCGACGCCATCTCGTCGTCGTCGCGCGTCGAGCTCATGATCTGGGCGATCCCGAAGTCTGCCAGATAGGCATTGCCCGCCTCGTCGAGGAGGATGTTTTCTGGTTTCAGGTCGCGGTGGACGACGCCGTAGCGATGCGCAAAGATGAGTGCGGTGGCGATCTGCTCGATCACACGCGCCACATCCGCGATCGCCATCGGGCTATTTTGCATGATGGTGCGTAAATGTCCGCCACGCAGCCAGCGCATGACGATGTAGGCGCCATCGGGATCGCGCCAGTAATCGTACAACGGCACGATATAAGGGTGTTCCAGCCCAGCGACGAGCTGTGCCTCCGCCTCGAAACGGCGGATGAAATTCGGACGACTGGCAAAATCGGGGAAAATGATTTTGATAGCGACTTCACGCTCGACCACAGTCTGGTTTGCGCGGTAGATCGCCCCAAATCCTCCGGTATCGATCAGTTCCTTGAGTTCGTAACTCTTGAGGATCTGTCCCGCGTAGTTGAGCATGAAGTGTCCTTTTCTCTAAACACGAACGGACGACCGAGGTCGTCCTGGCATCCACGACGAAAGGACGGGCGCGCGCGGTACTGACAGCACGCGCCTGATCGTTTGCAAACTAGCTCGTGGTCGCGCCAGTCGGCGCCCCTTGCTGATCGAGAAAGGTCGTCAGCCAGCGCAGGGACTTGTCGCGGCTGTAATAGCTCTTGTACAGCACCGCTGGATGCTTGTCGGTGTAGTAATTCACCAGCGTCTTGCCGATGTGACCCGACAGCGTGATGTTGAAGGCGATCGCCACCCGCGCGATCAATCCGGGATTCTGATTCAGCATCGTCTCAGCGCGAACCTTGCCCTCAAGCGTGATGCCGATATTCAGCATGTCATAGCTCGTCAGCGACGCATAAATCGTCGATACCCCTGCCGCGCTAAGGTCGTGCATCGCCAGATAAGGAGTCGCCTTATCCCACTCCTGCAAAGTGGTGATGACGAGACCCGCCCAGGCGTCGATGAGCGCTTGTGACACATTGGTCAGGCGGTATGCCACCATCTTGCGGTCGGCATACCATTCCTGAAACAATCCAGGGTACGCCTCGACAATATCCTGAGGTTCAAACGCGCTGTTCGCTGCTGTATCCATGCTATCCTCTTCATCCCGCGCTGTCGGCGCGCCGTTATTGCCCGCCTGGCACGTTATTTTAGACGGGCTTCCAATTGAGTTCGACTGGCTTCTGGATCATTCGCTTTGGAGTGCTGCCAGCCATTCAAGACGGTCGAGATTCAGCACGTCCTGGTTGACTGGGAAATAGCCGATTTGACCTTCATCGATTCCGAGCTGATCGCGCACGTTGTCGATATAGAATTTGATGAATTCCGCCACCTGTGGCTTGGCGCGCATCACGTCGGGGCTGCTGTAGATGAACAGCGGACGACTCAACGGATATTCGCCGCTCTCGGCAGTCCCTTCATTGGGCGTAATGCCCTCGATATTGATGGTACGCAGCCGATCCTGATTGGCGATGAAGTAGGCATAGCCGAAATAGCCAATCGCATAAGGGCTGCTCTCGACACCTGTCACCAGGACATTGTCGTCCTCGCTGAACTGGATCGTCTCGGAGCTGATGATCGCCTCATCTGCCGCGTCACTTTCCAGTTCCAGACCGGACTGGATGACCGAATCGACAAAATAGACGAAGGTGCCGCTGTCGTCGCCGGGGCTGAAGGTCTGGATCGTCTCGTCAGGATAGCTCGCATCGACCTCGCTCCAACTGGTGTATTCCCCGGTGAATACGCGCGCCAAATCCTCGATGGTGATGTTGTCGAGAAAGTCGTTTTCCTGGCTGACGACCACTGCCAGCGCATCGACCGCGACGAAAAACCCGATCGGGTCACGTCCATTGCTGATGCACGCCTCGATCTCGCTGTCGCGGATCGGGCGGCTGGCATTGGCGATGTCGGTCTCGGCATTGACGCAGAAGCGTTCCAAGCCGACATTGGTGCCAGTCTCTTCGACCACGATCTCGCCTGAAAAGCCTTCCAGCTCGAACAACTCTTTCATGCGGTCGGTCAGCGGACGCACCGTCGAGCTGCCCGATGTGAGGATCGAGTCGAAGTTGACAAAGGCGTCAACAGGCGGCAAATCGATCTCCGGCACCATCACGCTGTCCACCGGAAATACCGTGCCATTCTCTGATTCGAGGGCGCTGCCCAGCAGATCGGCACCGTTGATACGACGAATATCGCCGTTGACACTCAGGCTGCCCCCTTCGAAGCTGATCAGCGTCTCTTCTGCGAGGATTTCGGCGAGCGTATACGTACCCGGCACGACGTGATAGCTCAACAGACGTTCCAGGATCGGCAGGTCGCTCATCAGATAATCGACTAAATACTCAGGAAGTTCAGCCAGGGCTGCATCGGTCGGCGCGAACACGGTAAAGGTCAGATTGCCCGTCAGCACATCGCCCACATCAACCGCATCCAGCAGCGACAGAAAGGTCTCAAACCCGCCATCCGCTTCGAGCGCTTCGACGACATTGGCATAGGATTCCTGCTGCGCCTGTACACTGCCAAGCGCGACCATCAGCATCAAAACGACACTGACCAATACTTTCCGAACGGCTGTGTTGTGGGTCATACTGGGATTACCGACCTCCCGATCGGTGATGGTGAACGAACTTTGTTAAGAATCGATCACACTGAATCTCATGTTTCCCCGTGCGGAACACGCAGATACCAGAAGCATAGCGCGTGAAGTTTAAGGTACACACGAAACTACGTTAAGTAACCTGTGGATAAGCAGGAGTTGGCGTAAAAATTTACGGAAAAAGAAACCCGACTCTAATCGCTTCCAAACCTTCATTTTTGGGTTAAAGCGCTTGTTGCAGAATCCACATCAGCTCATCGTGGGTCAGGACGATCGGGTTGCCCTTCATACTGCTCGATCCAGCGCTTTTCTGAGCGATCTCATCCAGATGTGACTCTTGAATGCCATAGGAAGCCAACGGCGGAATTTGGAACATCTGCACCCTGCTCCACGCCCAATCGAGCAAAAAGTCGCCGCTGAAATCGGGCATAGCCGACTCGCGTTCGATGATTGCCTCAGCATTGGCGAGGCGACGCAGCGCCGACGAGTCGGGTTGTCGCTGCAGCAATGCCTCACGATTCGCAGCGATGACCGGCGGCAGCAGCCGCGCGCACAGCGCCCCATGCGGCGCGTCGAACATGCCGCCGATGACTCCGGCAAATCCGTGTACCGCGCCCAGTTTGGCGTTTGCCAGCGCCATACCCCCCATCAGACTGGCAAAAGCCATATCGGTGCGCGCTTCGAGATTGTCCGGCTCGACAAAGCAGCGCAGCAGCGCCGGCGCGCCGCGCGATAATCCCTGTGCAGTCAGCGCATCGGTGATCGGCGTCGCGGCGATCGACACCATCGGCTCGATCAACTGCACCAGCGCATCCATACCGGTATAAGCGGTGATATGGGCTGGCAGACCGAGAGTCAATTCAGGATCGACCAGCGCGACGGCGGGCAGCATCGAGTGATGGCGCAGACTGACCTTGAGGCGATGTTCGGGGGAGGCGATCACGGCGTTGCGCGTCACCTCGGAGCCAGTCCCGGCGGTGGTGGGCATGGCGATCAACGGCAGTCGCACTGGATTGACGAGCGGTTTACCGGCGCCGATCACCTCCAGATAATCGATCAGGTCACCCGGATTCGCCTCCAGTGCCGCGAACGCCTTACCCGCGTCCAGCACACTTCCCCCGCCGACCGCGACGATCAGATCGGGGCGAAAATCGCGCAGGTGCGTCATGCCCGCCCCGATCGAGGCGAGGTCAGGTTCATGGGTGATGGAAAACGTCTCCACCAGCGCGCCAGTCGCCGTGATCAGATCGAGGATCGGCTGGACGCGCGCCTGGGTGCTGCCTATCACGCAAAAGACTCGCCTGGCGCCATAGGCTTCGATGAGTTTGGGGAGTTCAGCACGCTTCCCCGCACCAAAAACGATCCGTCCCGCGGTGGCAAATTCAAAGTTCATGGCTGCCTCACTCATCACTGAAATGTCTATTGGGCTGGCGTGAACGGTATCAATTCGATCTGCGGCAAAAAAATGTCGATGTCGGCTTTGCGACATTCCGCAGTCCCCGGCATGATCACGACGGCGGTCGCGGCGGCAAAACCGAGGCGGATTCCATCCTCGATCGGCTGGCGTGCTGCCACCGACGCGGTAATCCCGGCGAGAACCGCGTCCCCGGCGCCAGCCGCGCTCTCGACCGTGACGGGGAGCGGTGGGATACGATAGGCACGGTCGTGCAGCACAGCCAGCCCGCCCTGGTCGCCAAACGTGATAATCGGCTGTGTGCCATAGCGCTCGATCATCGTCCGTCCGACACGGTAAGCATCGTCAAAGGTCTCGACGCGCATCCCGGCGAACTGCGACAATTCATCCTGATTCGGCTTGCAGTAGTTCGGGCGCGACACCAGTCCCGCGCTCAGATTCGGCTCGACCGCGTCCAGCACGACGGGCACATCGCGCTGACGCGCCAGCGCGACAAAATCGGTGTAGTAGTCCTGGCGCATGGTCTTAGGAAGCGTGCCGCCCAAGACGACACAAGTCGCGGTCTCCAGCGCGGTCAGGTAACGCGCGCGCAGCACATCCAGATCGGCATCGGTCGTGATCAGGCTGTCGGCGGTGATAGCGGTCTGTCCGCTGCCGTCGGTACAGACGATGATCAGATTGCGCCGCGACTCGCCAGCGACCGGGACAAAATCGACCGTCACCCCTTTCGAGGTGAGAAAGCCCGTGATCGTCTCCCCAGTCATGCCGGCGCTGAAGCCGAGCGCCAGACTGGGAATCTGCATTTCACCCAGAATGTAACTGGCATCGGTCGGCTTGCCGCCAATGCTGTTGAGCACCCGGCTGGCGCGCAGCGTGCGGTTGATCTCCCACGCCGGGATAAAATAGGTCATGTCCATCGAGGTATTGGGCGTCACGGTGACGATCATCGGGCTATTTCCGGTATCTGGCGACGGCGGACGCCAGTTGATCGCGCTGCTGTGCCAGCAAATCGCGTCCACCTAACGCAGCCTGTGCCTGTAAGATGCAAAATGCGTTGGTGTCGATGCGCTCTACCGCATCGAAAGCGGCATCGATGTCCTTGCCGATCAGAAACAATCCGTGCCAGGGCGCCAGCACCGCCGCCGCGTGTTTGGCGATCCGCTCTTCCTGTCCCTCGATCATGGCGATGATGCGATCCGCCAGGTCAGGGCTGTGTGCCGGAGCATAGTCGATACAGCCGATCGTGCCGAATTTCAGCGTCGCCTCCAGGACGGGCGGCATCGCCTGTGCCATCGCCGCGAATACCATCACATGGCGTGGGTGCGCGTGGATGACCGCTTTACCATACGCGCCGAATTTGCGGTGCAAGCCCAGATGGACGCTGGCTTCGCGGGTGATCTTGCCCGTGCCCTCCAAAAGCGCCCCGTCCAGGCTGACGACCAGAAAGTCGCCAGGCGTGAGCTGCCAGCGGTGTCCCTGCCCTGAATAGCTCGGTGACATCACCACCACCTCGCCCACCCGCGCGCTGATATTGCCGCCGCCAGAGTCGGTCAGGGCGCGATCGAACAGGAAACGCCCTACCTCCGCCAGCCGCACCCGCATCGCCTCGATCTGTTCGCGTTCGCTCACCTGGTTCATGGCGCACCTTGTCGTAAGACATTTTCGATGTGCGTGAAACGTTTCACGCACTGCTGAGATGGGAGTATAACGCGGGCATATCGGGCTGACAAACAACCTCGCCGAGTCAAAGACAGGTGATTGACTCGCAAATAAAAGCGCATATAGTCGTTTTGATGAATGGTGTATGTGATGGGTAAGGGGGAACCGATGACGCGCTCATATTATAGATTAATAATTATGGGTGGGGAATTCTGTGTCTGATTCTGCTGTCAGTGTTCGTGCTTGCGAAAGAAACTCCCAATTCCGCCTTCGCTCAGGGTGACGGACTGGAACCACAACCCCTCCCCTCCCTCACCTGGGAACCCTTGATTGAACTCGTACCAGTAGTGACCCCTACCTTCAACAATTTTCCCGCCACGCCTCAGCCATTCCCGACCGTGCCGGCACTTCCAACTTTCATGCCGCTGCAACTGCTTCCCAATGTGCCGCAGTCCACGCTTATGCCTTCATCTTTCGACAGCATCCCGACGCTGGCGCCGCAGTTTATCGATCCGTTCGATGCCGCTGCCGCTGTGCCGATCAATGACCCCAATTTCAATCGCGGCGTGCTGATGATGACCACCCCCAGTATTTTTGGTGCCGTACAATGGTATCGTCCCGACTCCATGCCGGAGCCGCTTTTCGCCGCTTCAGGTGGTTATCCCGTGTGGCGACTGGATGCGCACGAGATCGCCTACGCACGTGTCAGCTTTCCCAACATCTCTACTTGTCGATACAACGTGCTGCTGCAAGCGCTGCCCACAGGCTGCCCGTCCGTCGCACAATTTCTCCCCTTCCCCCGCACCCCCGGCTCGATGTGGGATCCGGTGGTCTCGCCGGATGGGTCACGGATGGCATTTTTGCGGGTGAACAATTACAGCACGCGCGTCGATGTGATCGTGCGCAATCTGAACGACACCCAGGGGACGAGCGAGGTCAACCTGACCGTCAGCCTGCCTGCCAGTACGATCGCGGTCATCCCGCCTGGTCACCGACGGGTAATCGCGTCTCCTTCGCGGCGGGGGCAAGTGGCACGGATTTTCGCGTGCATGTCTACGATTTTGCGGTCGGCGGGGCACCGGCGGCGGTCACGCCGCCGGGATTCGCCCTGCCGATGTGGTCGGACGACGGCAGCACCGTCGCGGCAGCGGCGCTCGATGGCAGCACTTTCATCCAATATTCGCTCGGAACACCGAGTTATGTCGCGTTCAATCCGGCATCCAGCCCGAAATGGGGGCGCGTATTTGTGCCCAATCTGGGCAGCGCCAGCGAATATGCCTATCTGACGAATTTCAGCGCGGGCACCTTCGAGATCGTCGCGCCCAATGTGCCCGCTGGCACGCGCGGCTTGGGTATCAAAGCCGAATGTCCTGAATGTGGGTTGTCCCTGCATGGCGTGACGACGGCGGGTGCATGGACGCTGGCAGACGTGCGCGACATATTCGCCGCAGTGACCAACACGGCTGAGGCGCTTCGATTGCAGTTTGGCGGTGAACGCCCGCTTGAAACCTTCCGGCGGATTCTATTGCAGTCCAGTCCGGCGATCACGTTCGAGCGCAGCACCGCACCGGGTGCGAATTGTAACGCCACTTATTTTCCTTTGATCACCTGTTATGCGACCAATCAACCTTCTCAATACACATTTGTGCATGAACTTGGACATGGATTTACAAAACGGACAGGATTCCATGATTCAAACGGGACTTATTATATAGCAATTAGAAATCCACTGCCCCTCGGTTATATACCCGACAGCTCATCACCTCCAAATGTGGTAATGGGTCCATTTGACGCAATTAGTTCAGATAATCTTACAAGAGGCATAGACTGGGATAGAGGACAGCGCGGGCGGGGCAGTGCTGCAGCGAATACATCCCCGCTATCGATCCCATATGACTTTCAACAGAGTACCGAAAACCACAATGATCTCGATTATCCTAATTCCCCACTTTTGACGAGAGAGGTCGATGAAGCGGCAGCCGACATGTTCCTCAATTGGGTTTATTCACGATTGACAACTGGAGAAGTAGCGGGATTCAAAAATCGGGATTACAAGCTGCTAACAGGAAATTGTCCAGGCGTGGCACCAACCGACACTTCGAATCCAGGTGATGCCCGCTATACAACGATGACCAACGGCATCCTTCCGCTTGTTTCAACATGGTTTCCTACAGTCACCCGGACACCGCCAGGATAGAGGATAACATGGTCAATCAGAATTCAAATCAGGCAAAACGCTTGATAGCGAAAATCGCGGCTTCCGTGATCCTGTGTCTATTTTCACTGTCTCTGAATTTAGACTACGGATGGGCACAAACTCCAGACGGTATTGGTCTGGTGGTCGCCAGCCCGGATGGAAGTCGCCTGGCGGTATCTGGAACAAATGGGCTACTGAGGATAGTGAACGCCGATACGGGTGCCGATCTTATCGTGATGAGTGGTTTGGTCGGCACGATTGCAGATATCGACTGGAACCCGGACGGCACGCGACTGGCTTCCAGTCATCCTGGTGAAGGCGTTATTCGGTTCTGGAATACATCGAACGGCAGTATAATCTCTACCAACAGCGTACCGCACGTTGTGGGTCTCGGCTGGAGTTCAAATGGTTTATACATTGCTGCTGACAGATTGTACGATACTTCATCCGATCTTGTTATCTTTAACGCCGCCACATTCTCTCAGATATGCTCAATCGCCTTTGGCAGCGTTATATTCTCTTTGGACTGGAGTCCGAACGCATCCATTCTGGCAGTAGCGAGCGGACAGGGTGCATACACAGTTGACATTCCTTCGAGCTGCACACGCACCAGCTTAGGTGCAATTAGCACGGTCGGTAATGCGGCAATCTCGATCGCCTACAAGCCAGATGCCACCCAGATCGCTATCGGAGGTAATTCTGGTCAAATCCGAATTTACAACTCGGTAACGGGGCAGATAATTACCAGTTTTCAAAGACACGCTAATTATATCAACGCGCTTGAGTGGAGTTCAAATGGACGCTACCTGGTGAGCGCGGGTGAAGGCATTGGGGAATCTGTTTTTGTCACGGATCTCATCAATGGATCAGTTGTCGGCAGCTACCCCTTGATGCAGGCAGGTCGTGTCGGAACCCTTGCGGTTGCCTTCAGCGCCGACGGCACCCGCCTGTACTACGGCGACGGCACCACCGTCTACAACGTGCCAGTGCTGACGGTCGCCACGCCCACCCCGACGCCCACACCCACTCACACGCCGACGCCGATCCCGCGATCGACGCTGAATGTCACCGTGTCGCTCGGTGTGCGAGCGGTCGTCGGGCAGATTTTCAGTGTCGTCCTGTCGCAGGCGGGCACCATCAGGCGTGATACGGTCGCCGTCGCCGCGTCGGACGGCGTGCTGACGCTGACGGACGTCGTGCAGGGGCAATACGATGTCTGGGTGAAACATCCACAGACATTGGCGGCAGCACAAAGCGTCAATGTGAACAGCGCGACCGTCGCCGTCAATCTGGGCACCCTCAGACTCGGTGATGCCAGTGACAGCAACCAGGTCAATATCACCGATTTCAGCATCCTGGCAGCCAATTTCGGTCAGGCTGGCGCTCCGAGACCGACAGGCGGCGTCATCCCCGTGCCCCCCCCCAGCGCCCCGCTTCCCCCAGAGCTGAGTTCGGCGCGCATGAGTCTGAGCAGGTCGCGCGGGCGCCTCCGGGTCAACGACATCTTCAGCGTGACGGTGCGCGTGGGCAATGCGAGCAGCAGCGCCAGTCAGGGTATCGTCATCAGTCAATTGGATGGATCGGAAGTGCATCTGACCTTCGATCCCGCCAGGCTGCGTGTGGAGTCGGTGAATGGGCTGACCGCTGGCGCGGCGTTCACATCGGTATTGCAGAGCGCCTACAACAACACGACGGGCACGATCGACTTTGCAGCCGGGAGTCTCGACAGTCCGATCCAAAGCGAATTCGATTTGGTCACAATTCGTTTCCGCGCGCTCGCCAGCACCGGCACGGGCACGACCGCGATCCAGGCATCGACCGCGCCGAATCGTCAAAATCTGCTCACGCTTCGTGGGGCTGAAGGCGCACCGACGCTGACGCCGCTGAACGTGACTGTCGCGCCGTAAGTCTGGTTGACCGTCGATGCGCCAGCCCTGCCCTCACCCAAAGGACGCGCGCAGTCCGCGCCAGCGCAGGATCGCCAGGACGACATCCTCCAGTGCATAGGGTTTCCTACAGCATATCGTCCAGTGACCAGTGATTCGCCCAGCGCACATCGATTTCATCGCGCACGAGTTGATAGCGAATATCGGCAGAGAGTCGCATCCGTCCCCCTGCATCCTCATTCATCGTCGAGGCGTGGATCATGAAGGGGCTGTGAATGACCATATCGCCCGCTTCGTAATCGCTTGCCAGCCAACGGCTGTCGATTCGCTGCGCCAGCGCGTTCAAATCCTTGTCCATCCAGCCTGTCGCGTTCATGTGTTTGTGGTAAGCACTAATGCGTTCTTCCAGCGGTAAGTCGGCACTGCTGCGGGCGCTTTCTGCTTCCAGCTCACGCCCCCAACGGTCCGATCCTTCCAGATAGACCAACCCACCCATCGCAACCGGTGTATCGCCAATCGGAATCCAACTGGTGCAGATGCGGTCGGTGCCGCCGCGCAGATACACCAGATCGTAATGCGGACCGGTACAATTGGGGTCATTGGGCTTGGTGTAGCGTAAAATCTTGCGCTTGTGCAGATAGACCGCGCCCTCGAAAAACATCTCGTAAAAGCGCCAGATCGGTTCGGCAAGGCAGAACGCCTCGAATGCCGCCCAGCGCGCCATCTCCATCAGAATCTTATTGGGATGGACAACTGACATTGGGTCAGGCAAAGGCAGGTTGTCGCCCGCGTAAATACCCTCCACCCCCGCCGTTCCCGACGCGACCAGCCCGGTTTCGCGCATCGCCTCGAACACGCGCGCCCGGAACGCCAGTACCGTATCACGGTCAAGGATGCCCTTCAGCCACAGATACCCCTGCGCATTGAATTGTTCATAGAGCGCCGCCCGCGACTGATGCGGGTTCGTCGGTTGCAGCCGCCCGATACGCGCAGGTGCGAGTGTATAGCCATTGCTGACGAGCGGCATATCCAGAAAGGTTCCCATCAAAAATCTCCCTGAGCGACTGCCTTCAAACATCGACTGATTGTGCCGCGTCCTCGCCTTTGCGTCACCCTTGTGATGCGTATTCGGTGAAATACACGCCGCTGCCGGTACAGGATGATCATAAACTACAGGTGGCAGGGGATGACCCGAATGTCACCGTGTCGCTCGGTGTGCGGCAGCCCAAATTCACAAGCCGCTATGATCGCGTTTTGCGTGCAGTCTGATTCGATGCGCCAGCCCTGCCTACTCAAAGGACGCCCGCAGTCCGCGCCAGCGCAGGATCGCCAGGATCACCACCGGGGCGCCGAACAGCGCGGTGACCGCATTCAGCGGCAGCACCGTCCGGCTCCCTGGCGCCTGCGCGATCAGATCGGCGGCGATCGCCAGCAGTGCGCCGACGATCAGCGCCGCCGGAATGGTGATGCGGTGATCCGAGGTGCCGAACAACGACCGCGCCAGATGCGGCGCCGCGATTCCAAGAAACCCGATCGGTCCGCAAAAGGCGGTGACCGCGCCCGCCATCAGCCCGACGCCGACGATGATCGCCAGTCGCACCCGCCCCAGGCGCACCCCCAGGCTGGCGGCATAACTTTCACCGAGCAGCAGCGCATTCAGCGGCTTTGCCAGCGTCGCGCACAGCAGCAGTCCGCCGATGACGATCGGGGCGAAAATCGGCATCTGTCCCCAGGTCACCCCGCCGAACGAGCCGAATCCCCAGTTGATGAATGCCTGAATGCGCTCCGGGATGCTGAAGAACAACAGCAGGCTGACCAGCGCGCCGACCGCGTAGCCAAGCATCAGCCCGACGATCAGCAGCGCCACCCGATCCCTGATCCGGCTGGCGATCAGCAGCACCAGCAGCATTACCAGCCCCGCGCCGATGCTGGCTGCCGCCGCGATCCCCAGGTCACCCGCCAAGCCGAAGCCCGCCAGCAGCGCTACGCCCGGCGCGCCGATCGCCAGGATCACCAGCGCGACGCCCAGACTGGCACCCGAACTGATCCCCAACACGAACGGATCAGCGAGCGGATTGCGAAACAACGTCTGCATCAGCAGCCCGCCGACGGACAGCGCCGCGCCCGCCAGCGCAGCCGTCAGCACTTTGGGCAGCCGAAAACGCAGGACGATGTTCGTCCAGGCATCGCGGCTCGCTTCGCCGCCCGTCAGGGCGCGCACGATGTCGCTGAGGGGAATATCGACCGATCCGAGCGACAAACTCAGCGCGATCGCCGCGATCAGCACGGCGATCAGGCACGCGAACAGCAACGGACGGCGCGCCAGGGCACGCCGTCCGTTGACTGCACTGCCGCGCGGCTCACGACTCACCGCAGCCGACGCCGACACGGGTTATTCCTTCGGGAGATTGCGGAAGTAGACAAGTTCATGTTCCGGCAGCAGATCAGGATGCAGGATGGCAATCAGGTCGGCAAGCACGAGCTGCGGGTTGGCGACGCCGCTCTCGAAATAATCGTTGCCGCCGTTGGCATTTTCGCGCGCGTCGAAGTTGTAGACCTGTCCGTTCGTCACCGCCGCGAAATCGGCGTAGCGCTCATCCTGTGCCACGAAATCCATCAGTGTGGTGACACCGAACGTCCCCGGCATCCATATATCGGCGTCGAGTCCTGCCTCGTAGACCGTCTCGAACGCGAATGGCACGCCAGCGGCGGTGTCCTGTGTCTCCGGCGCATCGCCCAACACCAGCATCCCGCCCGCGTCGCGCACATACTGCGCGGCAAAGCTGTCACTGCCGGGGATGAACCAGGCATCGGCGTAGCTGAGATAGCCGTTCCACAGCACGGCGGGACGTTCGGCGTCGGACAATGCCGCTGTCAGCGCCGTCAGATCGGCGTAGGACGCAGCTTTCGCCTCGAAAACCTCGTTCGCCAGCGCTTCACGGTTGTAAAACAGTGCGATGAACTTAGCCCACTCCGCCTGACCGAGCGGCGATCCTTCGACGTAATCCGACGCGACCACGACCGGTACGCCAGCCTCGATCAGGGTGGGATGGGTGTCGTAATCCGGGCTGCCGCTGCCAAATGCCAGCACCAGCGCCGGCTCCGCATCGAGGATCGCCTCGACGTTGACGCTCGGTCCGCTGCCGACTTCGAGCAGATCGCCCGCCGCGAAGCGCGCCACGACCTCAGAGTTGCTCACATACAAGCCGCTGTCCATGCCGATCAGGTTGTCCAGCAGACCCAGATCATCCAGATGCGGGACATAGGTCGTGGACAGCGCGATCAGAGCGCCCGACGGCACCTCGATCATCAGCGCATCGTCGAAGCCTTCAGGCGCGGGCGTGCCGCATTGCACCAGGACATACTGAAAAGCATCAATGTCAGCGGCGCCGGGGAACGGGGTCAGCACATCCACCACTTTGTAGTTGTTGTGGTAGCTCACGCGCCAGCCCTCGGAAAAGCGCGGCTCGACTTTTTCGGGGAAGTAATCGACGGTCGCGTCGAAACTCTCGACGCAGGACTCGGTGAGATTGTCGGCAGATACGCTGAACAGTGCGAATGGGGTGAGCGCGATCGAGACGATCAGCGCCGCGAGCAGAGAACGGAATTTCATGGGGTTTGCTCCTTGCATTGCGGATAAGCGCAGTGCAGGGGAAAAGCAGGCGCCAGCGCGCACCATCGTCTCTCGATTAGGGATCGAGAAAGTGTAAAACAAATAGGATCCCGCCGAGAGGTGGGTAGGATGCGCGAAAACGCTATCATGCTCGTCTCCTTGACCGCGAAGGATTGCACGAGCTGTTTGCAGAGGGCGGGTAGTCGGACTTCGGCGGCTAGCACGCCGTTACCGTTGCGGGACAGTGCCGGACTTAAACCGGGCTTCCCCCATTATGCGCTGTGCATCCGGGCATCAGCGCACCCTTGCAATCGTTGTGCATACATTTGAGCATAGCATGAGCGCGACGGCGGCGTCAACGGTCGATCGGCGCCGCTGGTTATTTCACAAAACGATACGCCGCCATGATGTCCCCCGCGAATGGGGTGAAGGTGCCCACGAACGACGGCGCGTCGTTGATCACCACGCCACCGATCTCGACCCAGGCGTGTGCTTCCAGAGTCGCCGCGCCCTTGCGCACGCCGATCCTGATATCGCTGGCGATCCCTCGCCGACGCAGCAGCCACCACAGCACCAGCGCGCGCTTGAGACAATTGGCTTTGTAGGGACTCAGGCGCGCCGCCGCATTGACCATGCGTGCCAGACGACGCGCGCGCGCGGTCGAGTCGGACGTGGCAGCGGCTGTGGGTTGCGGTGTGCGGGCTTCAAGGGTGGCGCGCATCCGCTTCAGCCCGACGCGATGCAGACCGACTGCTATCGACGGCAGCAGCAGCAGCGACAGGATGAAGACCCAGCGCGACTCCCCGTCATAGCGGTTGTCGGTAAAAAAGCGCACCACGCGGCGCCCTAACCTGTTCATCGAGTCAGCCTTGCGCACAAACGATGCTGTGATGCTATCATGATGCCACCCTAGACGTGAGCGTGATTTTGAATCAGTCGATTATGCGTCCTGCCACACCCCTCACCGCCCACGCGATCATCGACACGCCCCTGCGCGCAGTCGGCTTGACGATCGGCTATCGCGGACGCCGTGCGCCCGATCGCGTGCTGCTCGCCGATCTCGACCTTGCCCTGCACGCCGGAGAGCTGGTCTGTCTGCTCGGACCGAATGGCGTCGGCAAATCGACCCTGCTGCGCACGCTGTGTGGGATGCAGCCGCCCCTGCATGGCACGATCACACTCGACGGGCGCGACCTGAGTCGCCTGCCCGCCGCCGAGCGCGCCCGCATCCTCGGCGTCGTGCTGACCGATCGGACTCAGCCCGGCTTGATGACCGTGCGCGAACTGGTGTCGCTCGGTCGCTATCCCTACACCGACTGGTCGGGACGGCTGTCCGCTGCCGACGAGCGCGCGGTCGATGCCGCGATCGCGTCGGTCGGCGGCGAGATGCTGTCCGACCGTCAGATCACCGATCTCAGCGATGGCGAACGGCAAAAATTCATGATCGCGCGCGCGCTGGCTCAACAGCCAGCGATCATTCTCCTGGATGAACCGACCGCCTATCTCGATCTGCCACGTCGCATCGAGATCATGCTGCTGCTGCGACGCCTCGCCGCAGAACAGGAGACCGCGCTGGTCGTCTCGACACACGATCTCGATCTGGCGCTGCACATGTCGGACACGTTGTGGCTGATGCCGGGTGACGGCACGCTGCATACGGGCACGCCCCGCACCTTGATCGACAGCGGCGCTCTGGGGCGCGCCTTTGCCGGGGTGCAGTTCCGATACGATGACGCGCGTGGCGATTTCAGCGTGTCGTATAGCCGTTAGTACCATTCAGTTGCCAGCGATCAGGTACACTTTCTCGAATTGGTTCCTCGTTCCCACAAGGTGACCCTCATGCCCGTCGTGCCTCTCGACCACTATCTGCGTTACGCCGAATTGACCACCCTGCTCATCGATTTCGCGGCAGCCTATCCACACCTGATGCGCGTCGAGTCGATCGGCAAGAGCTACGAAGGGCGCGACATCTGGGCGGCGATCGTCACCCGCTTCGACACGGGCGCGGACAGCGAAAAACCGGCGGTATGGGCGGACGGCAACATTCATGCGTCCGAGGTGTCGCCCGCGACGGCATGTCTGGTGCTGATCCAAAAACTGCTCACAGGCTACGGACACGACGAGACGATCACGCACGTCCTCGATACGCGCGTCTTTTACATCTGTCCGCGCGTCAATCCCGACGGCGCGGAGCTGGCACTGGCGGATGTGCCGCGTATCCTGCGATCCAGCACTCGCCCTTACCCTTACGACGAGGACGCGCTCGGCGGGCTGGTCAATCAGGATATCGACGGTGACGGACGAATGCTGTACATGCGCCTCCCCGACCCCTACGGTCCCTGGAAACAGCATCCCGACGACGCCCGCCTGATGATCCGACGCGACCCGATCGAGCGCGACGGGACGTATTATCGCGTCTATCCTGAAGGGCTGATCGAAAATTACGATGGATTGACGGTGACGCCAAAGCCGCCCAAGGAACAGCTCGACTTCAACCGCAATTTCCCGTCGCAGTGGCGCCAGGAACACGAACAGCCGGGCGCGGGTCCTTATCCGACGTCAGAGCCGGAAGTGCGTGCCGTCGTCGATTTCATCGTCAGACATTCGAACATCACTGGAGCGACCACCTTCCATACCTGGAGCGGCGTGATCCTGCGTCCGTATGGCACGCAGAGCGACGAAAATTTCCCAGCGGAAGACCTGTGGGTGTATCAGGCGATCGGCGCCAAAGGCACCGAAATGACGGGATACCCGACCATTTCGGTGTTTCACGACTTCAAATATCATCCCAAAGAGGTGATCACCGGCGTATTCGACGACTGGCTCTACGAACATCTGGGCGTGTATGCCTGGACGGTCGAGCTGTGGTCACCCCAGCGCAAAGCCGGGATCAACGAATATAAATACATCGACTGGTATCGTGAGCATCCCGTCGAAGACGACCTGAAAATGCTCAGGTGGAGCGACGACCAGCTTGGCGGTGTCGGCTGCGTTGCCTGGTATCCGTTTCAGCATCCACAGTTAGGCGCGGTCGAGCTGGGCGGGTGGGATTTTCAGTTTGCCTGGCGCAATCCGCCACCGCAGTTTCTCGAAGCTGAGATCACCCCATTCGCGGACTGGCTGATTTGGCAAGCGGCGATCGCCCCGCGCCTGGAGATCGGGGAGACGCGCGTGCAGCCGCTCGGAGATGGACATTACAAAGTGACGGTGCTTGTCCAGAATACAGGGTGGCTGCCGACCAATGTCTCCAAAAAAGCGGTGCAGAATAAGGTCGTGCGTCCTGTAATCGCGGAGATCGCTCTGCTCGACGGCGCGGTACTGGTGAGCGGCAAAGCCCGCGAAGAACTGGTACAGCTCGATGGGCGCGCTTACACCGCCAGCGCCGCCACCCCCTGGAGTCTGTTCCAGGCTGCTACCCCTGATCGCGCCAAAGTCGAATGGGTGGTTTTTGCGCCCAACGGCGGCGAGGCGGCGGTCACCATGCGGCACGAGCGGGCGGGCACCGTCCGCACGACGGTCATGCTGACGACAGCTGACCCATCATGACCTATCCATGATTTTCTTGACAAGGCGATCGCGTCGGTGATACACTCATTATGTTGTTTTAGTGAATCACTCTCGTCGATCGAGCAGCGGAGCATCGGACATGACTCAATTCACGCCTGCCCTCCTTGTCGGATCGACGCTCACCACTCAACCCGCGTAACGACCGCGCCACCGCCCGTCCTGCCGTACCGCGCCCCGTTGCGGCGCGCGGCAGTCCCGGTTTGTCGGATCATCATGCGGAACGAGATGGGATGCGTCTCCCCGACGTTGACCCGTTTCACGATACCTGCGGACAGGTATTGCGTCGCGCCGCCTCTGTGCGCGTCGATCGCGGCTGCATTCACCTGACTTATTGAGTGCATCGATGCCGCCCCACATGATGAACTGCATTTCTATCAAGGACAAACCGAGCTATGTCTCGCACCTTATCCACGTTTCAATCCGACGACGCCGACCTGATCGATGAAAATGAAATCGACTCGTCGCTCGACAGCCGCGCGGCGCGCAAGCGCAAAATCAATCCGAAACACAAGCCGAAAAAATCCGAGCAGGAGATCGTCAGCGAGCTGAGCGCCGAGGCAGCGCCGCTCGTGCCGACCACACTGACGTACCAACCGAGTCGCTTTGAAGCCGAATGGCTGATGGAATCACTGAAGCCATTTTTTGATCGCGGTCTGATCACCGACATCGTGGAGCTGGTGCGCGGCGGCAAAGAAGCCAGTGTGTACATGTGTGCCGCGCACGAGTTGTTGGGCGTGCCCTACGTGGCGGCAAAAGTATATCGTCCACGCATGTTCCGCCAGATGCGCAACGATGCGGTCTACCGCGAAGGGCGTGAAGTCGTCTCGGACGACGGTAAGCTCATCAAGAACACCGATAACCGCATCATGCGCGCCATCGGCAAAAAATCGTCCTACGGCGTGCAGGTTGCGCATACCTCGTGGCTGATGTACGAACACAATACGCTCAAGGCGCTGTACGCGGCGGGCGTCGATGTGCCTCAGGTGTACAGCGCGGGCAGCAACGCCCTGTTGATGACCTATGTTGGCGATCTGCACCGCCCCGCGCCGACGCTGAGTATGGTCGAGCTGGATGAGCAGGAAGCGCACACCTTGTTCGCCCGCACCATGCGCAATATCGAGACGATGCTGATGCACGGGGTCGTTCACGGCGACTTGTCGTCGTACAACTTACTCTACTGGGAAGGGACGCTCACCCTGATCGACTTTCCCCAGGCGACAAATCCCGAATTGAATCCCAATGCCCCCGAACTATTCACGCGCGACGTGCTGCGCGTGTGCGAGTATTTCGCGGATCAAGGGGTGGATGCCGACGCCGAAGCGCTGGCAGATCGTCTGTGGCAGACCTACGTCAAACATGGCGCGCAAAAGCGTATGCTGGAGAATCTGATATTGGAAGAAGAAGAGGATTACGACTGAATGGGGTCTGTATGGCGGACACGTAACTTCATGTGTCCGCCGTCAGTTTTGCAAAGCACATCGGCATATCACTTTACATTTTAGGGATTATTCTGTATCTTCTCAGTAAGAGGTTTGATCTTTCTACGTAGATATGGACAGGAGCCAATGGCTAATCGGAGTCAGGACGAAAATATCACACTGTTGACCGACGCGCTGCGCCACGCTGGCACGCGCGGACTGTCGATCGACCAGGCACGTATCGTCGTATTTGGCAAAGACACCACCGCCGGATCGAAGACTAAAAAACTTCTTGAACGCCTCAAATCAAAGGGTGTCGTCCATACGGAAATGGGCATTGGCGGCATCGTTTTTTTGATCAATCAGGGGCAGTGACCCGCATTTTGGGGACACTGTATCTCGTCGCCACGCCGATCGGCAATCTCGAAGACATCACCGTGCGCGCGCTGCGGGTGCTGCGGCAGGTGCGCGTGATCGCGGCGGAAGACACCCGTCACTCGTTAAAATTGCTCAACCATTATGGGTTCGCCGCCCGGCTGATCAGCTACCACGATCACAATAAAGACACCATGACCGCGACTCTGGTCGCGCACCTGGAGCGTGACGATATGGCGCTGATCACCGACGCGGGCACACCCGGCATATCCGATCCGGGCTACGAGATCGTGGCGGCGGCGCTGGACGGAGGTTTCGAGGTCGAGCTGATCCCCGGCGCCGATGCGATCACGACCTTGATCGCATCGGCGTCACGCCGGGAAATACCGGGTGTCGAAAGCGGGATGCCGTTTCGCTTTTTAGGGTTTCCGCCGCGCAAAGAAGGCGCTTTCCGCGTCCTGTTCGAGCGTCTGCATCATGCCCGCGAACTGCTGGTGATCTACGAAAGCCCCAATCGGCTGGTCAGGACGCTGGCGCTGCTGGGCGATCTCTACGGCGAACGTCAGGCGGTCGTCGGACTCGAACTGAGCAAATTCTACGAGGAGATCGCGCGCGGATCGCTGACCGAGCTACGGGCGTATTTCGAGCGTGCGCCGATTCGCGGTGAGGTCACGCTGGCTGTCTATCCGCTTTCGTAATGCGAAATGCCAGCTCGTCCGCAAAATCGAAGCGTTCGACCGTCCAGGGTTGATCCGCTGTGAGCTGTGCCAGCGACTCGGCGTAATGCCCGCGCATCCCCTTGGATTCTCCACTCAGGCTGCGCACGGGATAGCTGACGATCAGCACGCGCGCCGGGATCGACTGCAAAAGTCGAGCGGGCGCGGTGCGGTCGATCTGTGCCAGACACGGCAGCGCCTTGATCACCAGCGCGACATCGAACTGTCCTAGATCGTCGAACACCCCTTCGCGGCTGACATCGCGCGACAATCCGCGCCCATCCACGCCGAGCAGCGGCAGCGCATCATCGTAAAAGCGCGCCAGATCATCCAGCACATCGATCGCCAGATAGCGCGCTCCCGGCATGAGCGGCATCCAGGGAATCGCCAGCGGATTCAGTCCGCACGCCAGATCGATCACCGAGGTGACCGGCGCCAGTGCGCCGAACAACGTGGTGTAAAATTCGTCCAGCAGCTTCAGCCGTTCGCGCGACGACGCATGATGATCGAGCATCGTATAACACACGGCTTTACGATCGTCGGGCAATGCCGCGCGCAGCCGCGCCAACGCCGCCGCGTAATCCATTTCGGCGCCGTCGAGATAGGCGCCGACCGTCTGATGCAGGCGATTTTTAACTTCTTTGACCGCCTCTTTGTGGCGCCTTCCTTTGCCCAGCTCGATGGCAGCCAGATGCGCGATCAGAACGCGCGCCACGCCACGATACTTGCGACTATCGGCTACCTCCGCCGTGATCGCCGCGATCACCGCGTCATCCATTATGCAGCCCCTCCGGTACGACTCCGCGCAGCGCATCCATCAGCCGCGTCATGAAGCGCAGATTGTGCATGGTCGCCAGGCGCACGTAGGCGGCATCCTCGATCGCGTGCAGATGATGCAAATAGGCGATCGAGTACCGTGTGCACGCCACACAGTCGCACGACTCGTCGATCGGCGTGGTGGTGCGTGTATGCTTGTCGTCTTCCAGATAGATGAACTTGTACCAGTCATCGCCGCCGCGCGTTGGATCGCCCGTCATGCGATACAGTCGTCCGCGTCTGGCGTCGCGGGTGGGCAGCGCACTGTCGAAAATAGTGTATCCGAGCGCGTGGCACGCGACGACGTTCGCCGGGTGTCCGACGCCGAGCGCATGAATGGGATAGTGCGCCGGGATCGCCCGTCGCACCACATCGAACATCTCGACCAGCAGATTATGTTCACCATCGAGTGGATAGCCGCCAAAGCCATAGCCGTCGAAGCCGATCGCCAGCAGTGCTTCAGCACATTCACGACGCAGTTCCGGGATATTACCGCCCTGCACCACCCCAAACAGGCGCGGGCGCGTGGTCTCATCCATGCGTTTGCCGATCACCAGTTCGTCGAAGACCTCGCGGCAGCGTTTCGCCCATTTGATCGTCCGCCGCACCGCGTCAGCTTGCGTCTCGGCGTCGGCGTCGGCGTGGGTGCAATCGTCCAGCACGTACACGACATCGCCCCCATAGCTCATCTGAAGCTGGATACTCTTTTCGGGCGTGAGATTGTATTTGGTGCCGTCGTCGGCACGGTAAACCATACCTTTCTCGTTGAGAGTGCCGTACTTAGGATTCTGGCGCACCAGCGAATAGACCTGAAAGCCGCCGCTGTCAGTGATGATCGGCTTATCCCAGCCCGCGAACGAGTGCAGTCCGCCATGTCCCGCCACCACCGACGATCCCGGATGCTGCATCAGGTGAAAGGTACTCATGACCAGCCCGGTCACGGCGCAGCGTTCCAGATCGGCACTCTCAACACCGCGCACGATCGCGCGCGTGGCATCAGGCAGAAAGACAGGCAGGTGCAGCGTACCATGTTTGAGATCGAGTCGCGTATTGCTCAAATGGGACAACCTCGCTGTAAGGACGCATAAACCTGCGCCCGCACGGAAAATGATTTACGCCATGCGCCGCCGCGACAAGTCGCGGACGAAACGCAGCAGCACGTCGCGCCAGGCAGTCGGTCGTTCGAGATGCGGCGTGTGTCCGGCGTCCTGGATGACCTCGACGCGGGCATTGCGCAGTCGCTTCTGCATCGCGCGGGCGGCGTCGGTGAATTTTACATCCAGCGCCCCGCATAACAGCAGGGTCGGCGCGTCCACCGCCGACAGCCGATCCCATAAATTCGGCTGTGCCCCTGTCCCCATCCCGCGCAGGCTGCCCGCCAATCCGATTGGATCGTTGTGCAGACGCGCAGCGCGCAAGGCGGCGCGCGGCGCGTCGGGCAGGCTGGCGTGACTGGCGAACAGCGGCAACCGTTCCCATTCGTCCACGAACGCCTCAATCCCATCACACGCGATCCGCTCCGCCAGCGCGTCGTCGGCAAGCTGGCGTGCTGCGCGTGCAGCGGCGTCCGCCAGACCAGGTGATGCACTCTCCAGTATCAGCGATCGCAGCGGGTGACTTAGGGCGTAGTACAGTGCCAGCCTGCCACCCATCGAGTAGCCGAGCAGATGCGACGACTCGGCGCCGCACGCCCGCAAAATCGCGTGCAGATCGTCGGCGGCGCGTGGCATGGCATAGCGCGCCGGATCGTCTGGCTTGCCTGTGGCACCGTGTCCGAGCAGATCGACCGTGACCACCTGAAAATGCCCGGACAGCCAGGGCAGATGCGCGCTCCACGACGTGCCGCTTCCGGTGAAGCCGTGCAGCAGCGCCAGCGGTTCGCCGTATCCGGTGACCGTGACATGATAGTCAACGCCGTTGATCTTCACGAGGCACCTCCGTGCTTTTGCAGCAGCGCGCTCACATCGGCGCGACGCACCTTGCCTGACGCGGTGAGAGGGAGTTCCGATGCAAAGGCAATCACGCGCGGCTGCTTGTAGCCCGCGAGAATCTGACGGCTGAACGCGATCAGCGTCGCGGCGTCGAGCGTGCTGTCGTCCCGGCGGACGATCAGCGCCGCGACCCGCTGTCCCCATTCAGGGTCAGGCAGCCCAACCACACAGGCATCGAGTACGTCGGGATGGGATCGCAAAGCTGCCTCGACTTCGGACGGATAGACATTCTCGCCGCCGCTGACGATCAGGTCGGTGCGCCGCTGCACCAGCCACAGGTCGCCGTCGGCGTCGAGATAGCCGAGATCGCCCGTGTCGAGCCAACCGTCGATGGCTTCAGCGCCCAGATAACCGCGCATGACCGTATCCCCCGCGACGCGGATGGTTCCGATCGTCCCCGGCTCGACCGCCTGATCGTGCGCATCCATGATTCGGAGAGCCGTTCCCATGAGCGCGACGCCCACGCTGCCGGGTTTGCGGCACACCTCATCTGGCAGCATCGTCGTCACCTGCGACGCGGCTTCAGTCATGCCATAGGTCACGGCGATCGGCAATCCCGCCTCACAGCAGCGTCGCAGCAGATCGACCGGGGCAGCGGCACCGCCAAGCAGCATCAGCCGCAGCGAAGGTGGCGCGGTGAAACCGGACTCCAGTAATCTGTACAACTGCGTCGGCACCAGCGAGACGAGCGTCACCCGTTCCTGCGCGACAGCGCGGGCGATGTCGTCGGTGTCGCGCGTCGGCGTCATCAGCACCAGCGCCGACCGATCGATGCAGGCGCGCACCAGCATGGCTAATCCGCCAACGTGATAGAGCGGCAGCGACAGCAGCCAGCGATCGCGCGCGGTCGTGCCAATACGCTGACGTGAGGCGAGCGCACTGGCATGAAAATTGCCGAAGGTGAGCTGCGCGCCCTTCGGTCGTCCGGTCGTGCCAGACGTGAACAGGATCGCCGCGACGCGATCGCGGTCGAGGTCGCGCGCTTCGTAATCGGCGACGCTCCCGGCAAAGTCGTCCATGTCGGGCAGCGATGAGACCAGCGACCGTGCGCTCGGCGTGAGCGTGAACAGCGGACGCCCAGCCGCCGACGCGCGCGCATTTGCTTCATGGGCGCTGTCGCACAGCAGCAGCATAACGTCTGCCGCATCGAGTGCATAGCCGATCTCGTCGGGTGTCCAGCGCGTGTTGAGCGGCACCACCAACGCCCCGATTCGCCACAAGGCGTGCATGATCTCGATCGTGCGCTGCGCGTTGTCCGCCAGCACGCCGACGCGATCGCCTGGTTTTACACCTGATGCGGCGAGACGCAGCGCCAGCAGCGCGACGATCTTATTCAGCCGCCCAAAACTGTAGCGCGCATAATGTCCGCCCAGATGCGCGAAATAGGACAGCACCAGCGCGGGGGCGTCGGGATCGGTCTGTGCGGCATCAGCCAGAAAGTCGCGCATCGGTCGTCTTTTCGGGTTTCAGGGACGCCAGGGATAGCGGCGGAAATTCGGCTTGCGCTTTTGCTGATAGGCGTTGCGCCCTTCCTGCCCTTCCTCACTCATATAATAGAGCATGGTGGCGTCGCCAGCGAGTACCTGCAGGCCAGTCTGTCCATCGAGATCGGCGTTGAAGCTCGCCTTCAGAAAGCGGATGGCGATCGGACTCTTGTCCAGGATTTCGCGCGCCCACTGCACACCCTCGGATTCGAGCTGTTCGACCGGGACGACCGCATTCACCAAGCCCATTTCCAGCGCCTGCGCCGCGTCGTACTGACGGCACATGTACCAGATTTCGCGCGCCTTCTTCTGACCGATGATCGACGCCAGATAGCTGGCACCATAGCCGCCGTCGAAGCTGCCGACTTTCGGACCCGTCTGCCCGAAAATGGCGTTATCCGCCGCGATCGTCATATCACAGATGACATGCAGCACATGCCCGCCACCAATGGCGTAGCCCGCCACCAGCGCGATCACCGGTTTGGGCATGACGCGGATGATGCGCTGAAGCTCCAGCACGTTCAGCCGTTCGCTGCCGTCGTCGCCGCGATAGCCCGCATCGCCGCGAATCTTCTGATCGCCGCCGGAACAAAACGCATACTTACCGTCTTTCGCGCTCGGTCCGTTGCCAGTGAGCAGCACCACACCGATCGAGGTGTCGCGCCAGGCATCGCGGAATGCCTCGGTCATCTCGTCGATCGTCTTCGGGCGAAAGGCGTTGCGCACCTCCGGGCGGTTGAAGGCGATACGGGCGATTCCGTCGGCTTTGTGATAGGTGATGTCCTCGTATGTCGCCACCTGCTGCCAGGCGACCCCCTGCATGTCGATCACGGTATTGACTCCTTGTTTGGGTGCAATGCGGATTCCAGGTCGTCAAAAATGTGCAGTGCCGCCAGATGCGCGCGCACCTGCCTGATCAGGGCGCGGCGGGCGGTCTCGTCGTGCGGCGTCTCGGTGCGAACCTCGATCAGCCGCGCGCCGTCCATGCCACCGCTGGAAATGTATGATCGAAAGTGTGCGCGACTCTCCACACGGATGTACTCCAAGCCGTACAGCGCCGCGACATGGGTATAGTCGAGACCGTGCGGCATGACGAACAGGTCGGTAAAGGTCGGTTCGTAGTCCTGAATCGGCAGGCGATGAAAGATACCACCGCCGTCGTTGTTCATCAGCACGATCGTGACATTGCGCATGGCGCGATCCTTGAGCGCGAACAAGCCGTTCATGTCGTGGTAGAGCGTGATGTCCCCTACCAGCATCACCAATGGCGAGTCGGGATACGCAGCGGCAATCCCCAACGCGGTCGATACGTTGCCGTCGATGCCGCTGGCGCCCCGATTGGCGCTGATGTGCAGCGGTGTCTCGCGCGTCCGTCCAAACTGATCGACATGGCGAATGGGCAGGCTGTTGCCGACAAAAAGCTGCGTGTCGGCTGGCAGGTGCGCGATCAGGTCGTAAACATACGCTGCGTCGAAATCCTCGTCGCGCAGCGCTGAGTCGATCGCCGCCCAGGTTCCGGCTTCAAGAATCAAAAATGACGTATACCACCTGCTCTCACGGCGCAGCAGCGGGTCGGCAATCAGGGTGTCACACACCATTTTAGGATCGGCGTGCATGAAGTGTGTGGTGCGGTGCAGATCATCCGTCCACACCCCGTCGGCGCTCACCTGGATATATGCGACGCCACCCGATTTATCGAGATAATCGTTCAACCATTTTGATGTCGGCACATCGCCAAAACGGATCACCACGTCGGCGGGCGGCACGCCCATATCGTTCAAAAACGTCTCATAGCCCGCCAGCGTATTGGCTGCAAAACCGACGCCAGACGACGAACCAGCAAATCGCACGCCAGACGATGGCTCCGCAAAGACCGGATAGCCGAGGCACCTCGATAAATTTGTGGCTGCACCAGCAAAGCCGCCGTCCGGGCAGTTTGTCCCACACACGATAATGCCGCGTTCATGACGGGCGATGATGTCCTTGAGCAACTGCCCCTCTGCATCCGAAAGCAGCGGCGGACTCGGCATTGTGAAGGTGGTCATCGGCGCGTCATCCGCATGATCGGGCACGGCAGTTTTGTCGCCCGCCACCGCGATCGGCTCCAGCGGCTTGCGGAACGGCACGTTGACATGCACTACGCCGCGTTTACCACCGATCGCCCCGCGCGCGGTGGCAAACGCGCGCGCAGCCGTCGTGCGCAGATAGCGCAGCGTCAGCGGCGCCGGATCGCCCTCCGGCAGCGCGACATCAACCGACCACAGCGCGTAATCGCCGTAGATCCTGATCTGGTCGATCGTCTGGTTGGCGCCGCTGCCGCGCAGCTCCGGCGGACGATCGCCCGTCAGGATGATCAGCGGGATGCGCGATTCGTGCGCCTCGACGACCGCCGGAAAAAAATTGACCACCGCCGACCCCGACGTGCAGACCAGCGCGACCGGCGTGTCGGTCGCGCGCGCCATGCCGAGCGCGAAAAATGCCGCGCTGCGCTCGTCGAGGTGGCGGTAGAGCGTGATCTGCGGATGCGCAGCGAATGCCAGCGTCAGCGGCGTCGAGCGCGATCCGGGCGCAATGCACACGGCGCGCAAGCCAGATCGCGCCAGCTCATCCACCAGGATATTCGACCATACATAATTGCGGTTAGGCGCGGACATCGATCTGCGCTCCTAAAGCGTTGAGCATCGGTCTGAATTTAAGCGCGGTCTCGTCCCATTCGCGCGCGGGCTGCGATTCCGCGACGATCCCTGCCCCGGCGTAGAGCCATACCCGGTCATTCTGGCTCACCGCCGACCGGATCGCCACCACGAACGCGCCATCCATCTGGGGATCGATCCAGCCGACCGGAGACGCATACCAGCCGCGCGGTACTGGTTCGGCGTCACGTATGAACGCGAGCGCCTCTGTGCGCGGGCTGCCGCCCAATGCGGGAGTCGGATGCAGCAGCTCGACCAGCGGCAGCACACCCATCGACTCACGCATAGTGGCGTGCATGGGGGTATGCAGATGCTGGATATTCTTCAGACGCAACACCAACGGCGTGTCATCATAGTCGAGCGCCGCTGCCAGCGGCGCCAGGCGGTCGCGGATGCCCTCGACGACCAGATGATGTTCACCGCGTTCTTTGGCGTCCGACAGCAGCGCCGACGCCAATGCGCTGTCTTCCGCCTCGGTCGCCCCGCGTTTGATCGATCCAGCGAGCGCCTCGGTCTCGACATGTGTGCCCTCGACAGCGACCAGCAATTCAGGAGTCGCGCCGAAAAATGTCAGATGTGGGATCGGCGCAAAGGCGAATCGGGTCGTGCCAGGGTAGGCGTCGTGGAGATAAGCGAGGGCGCCATCGACATCGACATGCCCGTCGAAACGCAGCTCGCACACCCGCGACAGCACCACTTTTTTCAGGTGTCCGACACGCATCTCAGCGACCGCTGCCTCGATCATGTCTGTCCAGGTAGATTGGGTCATCGGATAGCGCACCTCGATAGGGTGCGTCGTCATGGGCGCACGCATTTCCACTGCCTGCGATCGCAGCAGATCGCTTTGTTCTGTCAGCGCCGCGCGCAGCGCATCGGCGTCGAGCGCTTCATCGGCTGGCAGCTGGATGTTGAGCGTCAACCAGGTCTTGCCATCGCGCGCTGTCATCTGATAATGCGGCAGCACAAAATAAGCGGGCGCGAATTGTGCCCAGGTGTGTTCCGTGACAAAATCCGGCTGAAACGAGAAACCGCCAAACAAGCGCGGCTGCGCGATCGCATCGCCGTCCTCCAGAATGGTCACGCCGTCGAACAGCGCGCGCGCCTTGTCAGCGACGGTCGCAAAACGGCGTTCGCCCCAGGCGGTGATCTCGACGGCGATGCCCACCCCCACCAGCGTCAGATCATCGTCGTTCCAGTAGAAACGTTCACGATCACGCGCCAGCGCGAAAAACGCCTCCGGCGTGATCCCGTCGCAGCGACAGCTCAGGCTGACGATCCGCGCATCGTTCATCGCGTCTCCTCAGTTCCTTTCGCTGTATCCGTCGCTGTGTGCAATGCTTTCGATCCGTCATAGCCGACGCTCTTCAGCAGCATCGGCAGCAGACTGGTCAGGATACGTTCCGACTCCGGCTCCCCCGTGTACACCCAACGAATGACGATGCCGTAGATCGCGCCCATCCAGGCAAAGGCGACCACCTCGGTATCGACTGGATCGAGCTCGCCGATGGCGACCGCCTCGTCGAGATAACGCTTGATCAACAGCGCAAAGCGATCGTTGACCTCAACGCGCTTTTTCTCGAACAGGTTACCCAACCCGACCGCCTGCACCAGCAATATTTTGGCAGGACGGCGGTAGCGTCCAAAGGTATCGAGACAGGCTTGCAGCGCCGCCTTGACGCGCCCCATGCCCTCGCCTTGATCCTCGACCGCATCGACCACGCGCCGTTCCAGAAGGTCAGCGAATTGATCGACCAGCGCCAGGAAAAGCCGTTCTTTGTTGGGAAAGTGAAAGTAGATCGCGCCTTTGGACGTGTCGGATTCGGTGACGATCTCGTCCATGCGCGTGTCATGATAGCCTTTGGTGGCGAAAATATTGAGCGCCGCATCAAGGATTTTGTCGCGCGTGCTGTCGGCTTTCGACATGAGCTGACTCCCGCCTGATTTTCAAGACCGACTGGTCAGTCTGTAGTTTATCATGGTCGTCGTGGCGTGCAAACGACACTCAGCATTTTTTCATCCTAGAGGATGTCAGGATTGGGGTCTATATCGCGCGGACGTATCGCGTCTATAATGGACGCAGTGCGGAAAACCAACCGAGGACATAAGCCGATGCTTCCCAAAATCAACCCCGATGCGCTGGAGGCAGTCGCCCACGCCGATCATGGCGCGCCGTTCGAGGTGCTGGGCGCACAATCCCTCAATGCCAATCAGGTCGTCATGCGGACGATTCAGCCGAACGCCAGCGCTGTTTCTGTGGTGCTGCCTGGGGAACCAGCGCGCATCATCCCGATGGATAAAATTCATCCGGCTGGCGTATTTGAGACCGTGATCGACACGGCAGCACTGTCACGCAATTACCGTTATGCGGTGACCAACGGCGCCGGAGTCGAGAGCTTTCAGCATGACCCGTACAACACGGCGCGGTTTCCGCTGACAATCACCGAATTCGATATTTATCTGCTCCGTCAGGGACGCCATTTTGAGAGCTATGAGAAGCTCGGCGCGCATGTGCGCGAGATCGAGGGCGTGCGGGGAGTCAATTTCGCGGTGTGGGCGCCAAACGCGCGGCGTGTGAGCGTGGTCGGCAGCTTCAACGGCTGGGATGCGCGTCCCCACGCCATGTACCGTCATGGCGACAGCGGCTTGTGGGAATTGTTCATCCCTGGCGTCGATGAAGGCGCCGTCTACCGCTATTCGATGCGCTCGCACAACCAGGGGTATCAGGAAGACAAGTCCGATCCGCAGGCTTTTTACTATGAGAGGCGCCCGGAAAATGCCAGTATCGTCTACAACCTCAAAGGCTACGATTGGGGTGACGATGCCTGGATGACCCAGCGTGCCGAGACGCTGCTGCTCAACAAGCCCGTCTCGATCTACGAGATTCATGCCGGATCGTGGAAGTACGACGAGTATGGCAACTGGCTGACCTATCGCCAGCTCGCCGAACAGCTCGTCCCGTATGTCAAAGACCTGGGTTTTACCCATATCGAGCTGATGCCGATCGCAGAGCACCCGTTCGACGGATCGTGGGGCTATCAGGTGACGGGTTACTATGCCCCCACCAGCCGCTTTGGGACGCCGAAAGACTTCATGTATTTCGTCGATGTCTGCCACCAGAACGGGATCGGCGTGATCATCGACTGGGTGCCCGCGCATTTCCCAAAAGACGGCTATGCGCTCAGCTACTTTGATGGGACACATCTCTATTCCCATGCCGACCCACGCCAGGGCGAGCATCCCGATTGGGGCACGTACATCTTCAATTACGGGCGCAACGAAGTGCGTAATTTCCTGCTGGCAAACGCGCTGTTCTGGCTGCGTTACTTTCATATCGACGGCTTGCGCGTCGATGCGGTCGCGTCGATGCTGTATCTGGATTACTCGCGCAAAGCGGGACAGTGGATTCCAAATCAGTATGGCGGCAACGAAAACCTGGAGGCGATCGCCTTCCTGCGCGAGTTCAACACACTGGTACATCGTGAGTATCCCGGCGCGGTGACGATCGCCGAAGAGTCCACGTCCTGGCCAATGGTGTCGCGCCCGACCTACGTCGGCGGACTCGGCTTCACGTTCAAGTGGAATATGGGCTGGATGCACGACACACTGGCGTATTTCAAGCTCAATCCCATTTTCCGTCGCTTTCACCACAACCTGATCACGTTTACGCTCATCTACGCCTTTACCGAAAATTTCGTGCTGTCACTGTCGCACGACGAGGTCGTACACCTCAAAGGGTCGCTGCTGACCAAGATGGATGGCGACTGGTGGCAGAAATTCGCCGCGCTGCGGCTGCTGTTCGGCATTCAATACGCCATGCCCGGCAAAAAGCTGAATTTCATGGGTCAGGAATTTGGGCAGTGGACGGAATGGGGTGAGGCAAAGCAACTGGATTGGGATTTGACCGTGTACCCGACACACAGCGGTGTGCAAAACTGGATGCGCGATCTCAACCGTCAGTACCAGCACCAGCCCGCATTGTACGAGCAGGATTTCGAGGCGCGCGGATTCGAGTGGCTGGAAGTGCATGATGTCGAGCAGAGTGTGTATGCCTGGATACGCTATGCCGCCGATCGCTCGGATTATCTGGTCGTGGTGATCAACTGCACGCCGGTTCCGCGTATGTACTACCGTGTGGGCGTGCCGGATGCCGGGCGTTTCGAGGAAGTGCTGAACAGCGATGCCAACGTTTATGGCGGCAGCGATGTCGGCAATGGCGGATCGCTCGACACCGATGCCCTGCCCTGGAGTCGCTATCAGCAAAGTCTTAGCCTGACTCTGCCGCCGTTGGGTATCCTGATCCTGAAGCGCGCAACCGCCGATCAGGAAAACGCCTGACATTGCATGACATTTTCTCTACATACGCATTGTCATGCGTCCCTACAGGCGTGATGAATCCGTGATTTAGCGATTTTTCCGTCGGGGCTTGGCGTGCCAAGCCCCGATGCAAAAATTCTCAATCGGTATTGGGCATGTTCAAACCCTGCACAGAGGAGCATAAGACGTGGGTGACTTCATTCGATTTTTGGCGTCCGACTGTACCCTGACTTTGAAAGAGGTCGAAGCTCTGTTCAAGGCGCTGGACGAGTCGTTCAGCTTCATCATCGATCCGTCGGCGCCGACGCACTGCGAGGTTTTCTTCGGCTCGGAAGTGTTGGCAGCAATCGAGATCAACCGCGCCGAAGAAGACATTTTCGAGGAAGACATCGAGGCGTTGATCGAGGATGTGACCGCGCTGGACGAGCCGCGCAAGGCTGCCGTACTCTCCGGTCTGCGCTCCGCGCGCTGGATGCTGGCGATGGAATTGTTTTCCGAGGGGCACACTGCCTACGATCGCATCGACCAGGTATGGGATATGCTGTTCGAGCGCTGCGGCGGGCTGCTGCAAATCGACGATGAAGGCTTTTACGACATCGACGGTGAGGTTTTATCATTGGAATGAGGGCAACGAGTTTCGCGTTCAGCCATAGGTGGCTATAATGCGTAGACTGATTCCTGATGCGTTACCGATTCTATTGATGCTGTTCACATGAGAGGCTGCATGATGCGACGTTTGTTCCTGATCGTCACTCTGTTCGTTTTCGCGTTCACGCTCACGGTGCCCGCGCTGGCACAAGACCCCGTCGCATCGGTCAATACGGGAAGTCTGAATGTGCGCACCGGACCCAGTATGGGCTTTGGCTCAATCGCTGCACTGCCGTTCGGTTTCGGCGTACAGATGATCGCGCGCAACACCGAAGGCAACTGGGTTCTGATTCAACTGACCAACGGCGTCACCGGCTGGGTAAACATCAACTTCCTGTTCACCCAATTCGACACCAACAGCCTGCCCGTCAGCGATCAGGCGGTCGCCGCCACTGCTACCCCGACCGCGACCGTCACCGGGGCGCTCAATCTCAATCTGCGCAATGGTCCCAGCGTCGATAATGCGGTCATCGGCACGATCCCGCTCAACGAAGTGGTCGTCCTGCTCGGTCGCAATTACAATTCGACCTGGGCACAGGTGCGCCGTGCCAACGGTCAGGTCGGCTGGGTCGAGGGACGCTCACTCACAGGGACTGTGCCTGTGCGCGGGCTGGCACTGGCTGATGGCAGCGTCTTTGTGCCGTTCGCGCCTGGTTTCCCCGGCGAAAACACCACCGGCACCACTGCCCGCACGCACGTCATCGTCCCTGGCGACTCGCTGGGCAGCCTGGCGCTGCGTTTTGGCACCACCATTCACGCCATCGCCGCCGCCAATCGCATCTACAATACCGATCTGATCTATATTGGTCAGACGTTGATCATTCCTGGCTAACGCAGCGGCGAGCGCGTCGTCCTTAAGAAATAATTAGCGCGTTTTGCCGAATCGATCTACAGTATTCGCAGAGAGATATCTATCACAAGAAAGCGTACATCATGTTGACCTCACGTACACGGCATCATTCGTTCGTCTCGATCGCGCTCGTCATCGTGCTGGTACTGACCATGGCATTCGCCGCGCTGCCCGTCGGCGCACAGGAAGCGTGCGCCGCTGGTTTCGAGTCGTACACCATTCGTTTTGGCGATACCCTCTCGCATGTCGCCCGTCTCTACGGCGTCACCTTCACCCAGCTGCGCGCCGACAACAACATCCCCGACGCCAATCTGATTTACTACGGCACGACGCTGTGCATCAATCCGGCTAACATCACCACGGGCTTGGTGCCGCCCCCGGCGATCGGCGAAGCCTGCCCGATCGAATATGGCTACACCCTGTCTGGCGTCGCCTATGCGACCGGCTCGCTGATCCGCGCGATCGCCGACAACAACCGCCTCGCCAATCCTGATTTGATTTTCGCGGGCGAGACGCTGCTGGTCCCTGCTCCCGGCACGGGCTGCTAATTCATCCAAAACAGAAGGGGTGTGCGCAATCGCGCACCCCTTCTTGAAATGGCTGATCAAGATTCACTCGTGATATGTCCCTCAATTCGTTGTAAAAATCAGATCACGCGCTCGTTCCAGCAGCGCGCGCACTCCCGCTTGATCCGATGCCGCACCCGCCCCCTGCACCAGATTGGCTTGCCCGCCACCCCGCAGGGCGCTGTTCGCGCTCGCCAGCTTTTTGAAGATAGCGTTCATGTCGAACGGCAAATCACCGCTGCTTGCCAGCAGATAGCTTGACCGCTCTCCCGCCGCCCCCAATAATGCCACTACACTCGCCCGTTCACACAACAGCAGCGCCAGCGCGCGCAGTGCTGCCCCATCTCGATCGGGGAAGTCTGCCAGCACGATCGTGCAGCCGTCGCGCACTTCAGCATTTTGCAGCAGGGCATCGCGCTCATAAGTGAGGATGAGGGTCTGCGCGTCTTTCAACGCGCGAGCCGTCGTTTTGAGATCGTCGCGCAGCCGGACGACCGCGCCCGGCAAATCAGGCAGCGCACAGGTCAGCTCCGCCGACAGCGCGGTCGTGACACGGACACGATCGCGGTAATCGCGTATTGCGCGTCCACCACAGCGAAATTCGATGCGCAGCTTATCCCCTTTTTTCTCGCTCCTGATGATCTTGATCAGCCCGATCTCGCCCGTGCGCGCGACATGCGTGCCACCGCACGCCGTGCGGTCAAAGCCGTCGATGTCGATCACGCGCAGCCCGTCGGTGGCACGTGCCTCCGGCACACCGCGCATCCGCACCCCGTCCAGCTCAGGATCATCCGCCGCGATCACCCGTGCTATCACCGGACGATCCGCGAACACCACCTCGTTCGCCAGGTCTTCGGCGCTGAAAATACGCGCTTCATCGAGATCGAATCGATCCAGGTCGATGGTTACGCTGTCCACGCCGAGATGAAATCCGACGGTGTTTGCGCCCGCGATCCGCACGAACGCCTGCGACAAAATATGCTGACCTGTGTGCTGCTGCATGTGATCGAAACGGCGCGCCCACTCGACAACGCAGGCAGCGCTATCGCCATTCACCTCCCCCTCCAGCCCGTGCAGCACTGCCTGATCCTCCTTGCGCGTCTGCACATCCACCACTTTCACCCCGCCGATCCGCCCCAGATCGTGCGGCTGTCCGCCGCCAGTCGGATAGAACCAGGTGCGATCCAGCACGACGGCGGGGTGTCCATCGAGCGTCGTCCGTTCTATGATCTGGGCGGTAAATTCATGCGTATAAGAGTCGTCGTAATAAGCACGCATCGAGGCGCCATCCTTTGGCTGTAAAATCCCTGTACAAGTGGATTGTCGTTTTTCAACAGGATCGATGATAATTCAAGAAACAATCTATGCTAGCGTCGCGTCATTTTTGCACTGGAGTCCACATGCCTAAGCGCGTCATGCCTGCCCTGCTCGTGCTATTTTTACTCCCATCGCTCATCTTTGCGCAAGGGGCGTCCCTGCCCCAGGTCGAGATCACCCGCATCGCCAACAGCGTCGTGCTGGTACTGAACCTCGTCGGTGAAGATATTGTCAGTAGTGGATCGGGCACCGTCATCTCAGCCAATGGACAAATCTATACCAACCGCCATGTCGTGGAAGGCGGTGACGATTTCGCCATTCTGTTCATCGACGACATCGGCGAACTGCCAACAGTGCGCTATTTTGCACAACCGACCCTGATTCACGACGAACTCGACTTTGCCATATTGCAGATCGACCGCGACGCCGACGGCAACCCGATCGACGCGGCGGCGCTCAATCTGCCCGTGATCGAGATCGCCCAGGTGGCACCCACTATCGGCGATCCGTTGTTCGTGTTCGGCTATCCCGATATTGGCGACGGCTATCTGGTCTTCACCAGCGGTGTGATCACCACCATCCAAAATGGCAACCTGGACGGCGACCGACTGCCGCTGTGGTATCAGACGGATGCGCAAATCTCGCCCGGCAACAGCGGCGGTCTGGCAGTCAATGCGGCTGGACAGTTGATCGGCATCCCAACGGCAGTACGCAGCGAAGAACGCACGTTGGGGCGTCTGGGCGGCATCCTGAGCGCCACAGCGGTACAGCGCGCCGTCAGTGCCCCCGTCGCGGCAGATACGGTACAAACGACGCCGCTGGTGCGCGCCACGACCGCGCCGAATGCGCCCCAGATCACACAGTCGCTGACGATCGCGCTCGATCGGGTCGAACACAACTTTGAACTCGACGGCGTAGTCGGCATGAAAGCGACGACCAGTATCAGCGCGATCGGCTATCTCGGCGTCGATGTGCGTGCCGCCATCTATCTGTTCTGGGACGGTGGCGATCCGATGCTCGCCAATACCCGCACCCCGTCCAGCGACCGCACCAACGGCGGTCAACTGACCTCTCAGCAGGTAGTCACGCCTGGATTCGAGAACACCATTTATGAGGATGTGTGGTTCTTCATCGCCTATTCATCGTTTCCACTCGGTTTCACTGGCAGCTACAGCGCCTATGTCGAGGCTCAGGTCGGGGTGGATGGCGACGAATTCATCGGCTTCAGCGAACCATTCACCTTCGACCACACCTACCCCGACCAGCAGTTGATCGCCAATCTACTGCGCATCGAACACAATGTCACAGAAAGCGGCATGAATGGCATGAAGGTGTACGGCTATGTAAATGCCATCGGCTATCAGGCCACACCGATCCGCGCCGCGCTGTTCATGTATTTCCAGGACGGCACCCCGATCGACGGTTCAGCGGCGCCGACCGAATTTCAGACGACCAACGGCGATCTCACCGCACAGGATGTGGTCACGCCGTCGTTCGACAATTCCGAATGGCAGGAATTCTGGTTTTTCGTACCTTACGAATATTTCCCGTCGGGGCTGGACGGCACGATCGATGCGTTCGCCCAGATCGAGATCGGCGTCGATGGGGCGGAATTCACCAATTGGAGCTTCACCGAGTCGTTTCAACTGAATTACGACTGAGAAAGCTCGCTGGCGCCTTGTCGGTAGCGATCTGACCATCCACCAGCGTGATCAGGCGATCCATGACGCCAGCGACATCGGCGTCGTGGGTCACCAGGATCACCGTGGTCTGAAAATCACGCTGCACCTGACGCAGCATCTCCATTACCGCCTGGCTCGCTTCGCTGTCGAGGTTGCCAGTCGGTTCGTCGCATAATAGTAACGGCGGTTGATTCACGAGCGCACGCGCGATCGCCACGCGCTGCTGCTGTCCACCGGATAGCTGCGTCGGACGGTGATGTACGCGATCGCCCAAGCCGAGCATTCCGAGCAGCTCTTTAGCACGCTTCTGCGGATTGGTGCGCTGTTTGCGCGCAAACTGACCGGGCAAGGCGACATTTTCCAGTGCGGTCAGTGTCGGGATCAGATTGAAGAACTGGAAGACGAATCCGATCTTTTCATTGCGGATATGTGTGAGCTGTGCTTCGTTCATGCGCGTGATGTCTACGCCGTCGATGGAGATCCGTCCTGATGTCGGTGAATCGAGACCGCCAATCAGACCGAGCAGGGTCGATTTGCCGCTGCCCGACGGACCCACGACGCCCAAAAACTCGCCGCGCCGCACGTTGAAGCTCACACCGCGCAAGGCGTGAACAGCGACCTCACCCATGCGCAGCTCTTTGCGCAATTGATCGACTTCCAGTACGAATTCCGATGAAGCTTGAGCGCGTGGTGTGTTCATGGTGTTCCCTTTTCGCATGAATGACATGCTGAATGTGCGATTCGCGTATTGGTTCCCGTGTGATTGTACGCTCGAAAGGTGACGAATGTTGCAGCGTCATCTATGTGAGGCGTAGGTCAAGCGTAGACCAGGGCGCGTTATACCAATAAGCAAACCGTGATAGACTGTTCGTTATGTTCACGACACCGCAATCCCCACGTCCAAATCCGCCGCTGGCGGCGCGACGCGCTCCGGCGCAGCCGCGACCCCTGGTATCGCGCAACAGCGTTCTAATCGGATTGACCGCTGGCGCGGCGCTCTCGATCCTGGTCGTCATCGCTTTCTTTTCGCTGATCATCCTGGGCGCACCGAAACGAGTCGCGTCTGGCGTCTCGGTTGCCGGGGTGCCGATCGGCGGTTTGACGACCGCCAGCGCGACCGATCGTGTGCGCAGCGATCTGCCGCCGCAGCAAATCGTGCTGCGTGACGGCGCCCGCCAATGGGCGATCTCCCCGGCTGAGATCGGCGTCGGCATCGATCTTGACGCGACGATCGCACAAGCCGCAGATGCGCCCTCCGCCAGCACATTGTCGCCTGTCTACACGGTCGATCTGGCGCTGGCACAAAACGGGTTGCTCTCACTGGCGCCGCGCATCGAGATCGTCGCGCAGCCCGGCGTCAATGGTCGGCTGCTGGACATCCCGGTCATGCTGGATCGACTGCGACTCGATGTGAATGGCGAGATCGCCGACAGCGCATTCGACCTGGATATGATCGACATCCCGGCGCCCGTACCACAATTGTCCCACGTCGTCGAGCCGGGGCAGGAGCTGGCGTTGATCGCCCGCCGCTACGGAGTCAGCATCGACGAGATTCTGGGCTACAACGCCATCAGCGACCCGGATATGATCTATCCCGGTCAGACCCTCATCATCCCGGCGGCAGGCGAATTTGTCCCGGTGAATCCCCCCGCCCCATCCACGAACAGCGGACGCGCGATCGTCATTTCGACGGGCGATCAGCGCATTTACGCCTATGAAAATGGGCAGCTGGTGCGGACGCATCTGGTCTCCACCGGGCGGATGGTCACGCCGACGGTGCTGGGTGATTACGCCGTCTACGTCAAATATCGCGCGACCGACATGTCGGGACCGGGCTACTTTTTGCCACAGGTGCCGTTCACGATGTATTTTCACCAGGGTTACGGGATTCACGGAACCTACTGGCACAACAGCTTTGGACGGACGATGAGTCATGGCTGCGTCAATCTGCCCACACCAGAAGCGGAATGGTTTTTCAATTTTGCCAGCGTCGGCACACCCGTCCGCGTCATCTAAGCCGATGAACGCGACGGTGCTGCCCGCGTCGGTCACCGTGCGCTGACAGGGCTTGGCACGCCAAGCCCCTACGACGTGGTTTTTTTAGGCTTCAGGTGCGGATAAAGCCCTGTTCGCGCAGATAGGCGATGATTGCCTGAGCGTTGGCTTCAGGGGTGTGCGTGACCGTATCCAGGGTGATCTCCGGGTGCAGCGGTGCCTCATAAGGATCATCGATCCCGGTGAAATTTTTGATCTCGCCCCGCCGCGCTTTGGCGTACATCCCTTTCACGTCGCGCTGCTCGCACACCTCCAGCGGCGTATCGACATAAATCTCGACAAAGCGGTCGCCCCCGACCATATTGCGTACATCTTCGCGGGTGGCGCGGTAGGGACTGATCGCCGCACAGACGACCACGCCGCCATGCCGAACGACTTCCGAGGCGACATAGCCGATCCGCCTGATGTTGGTATCGCGGTCTTCGGCGCCAAAGCCCAACCCTTTCGACAGGTGAGTCCGCACGACATCACCGTCCAGCACCGTGATCTGACGTCCGTGCTCCAGCAGCATCGAGGTCAGCACGTCCGCCACCGTCGATTTACCCGATCCGCTCAAGCCTGTGAACCACAGGCACACCCCATGACGGTAGCGCGGCGGGTAGCTGTCCGCCAGCACCTGTGCCACCTGTGGACGGGTAAACCAATCCGGCAACAGCCGTCCTTTGTTGAGAAAATCGTCGCGCACCTGTGTGCCGGACAGCTTCGCCGTCCGGGTGCCTGCCGGAATGCGCGTTTCTTCCTCGTAGCGATCTTCATCGGGCAGATAGACCAGTTCGCGGAAAGGGATCATGGTGATTCCCAACTCCGCCTGATGTTCGCGCACCAGGTCTTGCGCGCCATAGGGATCGTACAGCGGCTTGCCGTCCGATCCGTTACCGGGTCCCGCGTGGTCACGCCCGACGATGAAATGATTGGCGCCATGATTGCGGCGGATGATCGCGTGCCACACCGCCTCACGCGGACCGCCCATGCGCATCGCCAGTGGCAGCAACGACAGCAGCACGCGGTCGGCATCGAAATAGTGCTCGGTCAGCGCGCGGTAGGTGCGCACGCGCGTATAGTGATCGACATCACCGGGCTTGGTCATGCCGACCGACGGATGCAGCAGCAGCACACCGTCCACCTCGATGACCGCCCGGCGGGTCAGTTCTTCATGGACGCGATGCAACGGATTGCGCGTCTGAAAGGCGACCACATTTTCACGTCCAAACGCCGCCAGACGTGCGCGCACCTGCACGGGAGTCAGACGCAGCTGCTGGAAATCGTAGTGCGGCGGCAGAGCCAGCACTTCGAGCGCGCCCGACAGATTCCAACGCCCCCAACGGTGCATCTCCGCGATGATCGGGTGTTTGGTGTCGAGCGTGCCAAAGGCGTGCAGCGCCGTCTCATCCAGATTCCAGGGATATTTCTCTTCGATGTGCATGATCGCCAGCAGATTGTTCTTGTCGTCGCGCAGCGCGATCACATCCCCGACCGCTACCTGCACATCGTCCCCAACGGGCAGCGTGATCGGGATCGGGAACAGCGTGCCGTCCGCGAGGCGCATCTCGTGCACGACTCTGCGAAAGTCGGCTGCACCCATGAAGCGGTCGAGCGGCGAAAAACCGCCGGTCGCCAGCAGTTCGAGATCACAGATCGCACGCTGTGAAAGCTGGATCGACGGCAGACCGACCGCATAGGCTGTACGCTCGTCGAGCGCCTCGGACGGAACCAGTAAATCGATCAGCCTTCCTCCGTAGGGGGCGATCAACCCCGAAGGCTGGACATTAGAGAGCGTCATGAGCCGATGCTTTCAACCACTTCTTGCGTCGTCACCTCACGCTGTTCGGCGGCAGAACGATAGCACGCCTCCAGTACGATCGTGCGCTGCAAGCCATCACGTCCCTGTATGCCTTCCCAATTATCCGCCTGAATCGCCTCGACGAAACGGCTGACCACCCCGAAATGCTTCAGACCCGGCGGCACCTTTGGACGGGTCTCGCTGGACGCGCCAGCTACATCCCCGAACAGCGTCAAGGTATCGACATCGACATAATTGACGACATCGATCAGCGCGCCGCCCTCGCTGCCAAACAAGCGCACCGCGAAATGATCGTTGATCTCGCGGTACATTGCCCAGCTCGCCTCCAGCGCCAGCGTCGCGCCATTTTCCAGTCGCAAAAACGCGGTCGTAAAGTCGTCCACGTCCATCGGCTTGGCATCCGTCTTGAGCGCATCACCCCGGCTGCCTCGTCCGCGCGCGCCCAGCTCGCTGTAGCTCGCCGCGCTCGCCGACAGCACCTTTGGCTCACCCAGCAGGTGCAGCACCATGTCGAGCATATGCACACCCAGGTCGATGAACGCCCCGCCGCCCGCCTGCTCTTTAGAAGTAAACCAGCCGCCCAAGCCAGGAATCCCGTCACGGCGCAGCCAGAATGCCTTGGCGTGATAGATATTGCCGAGCGCGCCTGTCTCGATGTGTTTGCGCAGCAGCCGCACATCCCCACGCTGGCGGTGATTGAACGCCACCATCAGCGCCCGATCGTTGCGGGCAGCCGCATCGACCATCGCCTGCGCTTCGGCGGCAGTGCGTGCCAACGGCTTTTCGCACAGCACATGCTTACCGGCATTGAGCGCGGCGATCGACATCGGCGCGTGCAGATAATTCGGCGTGGCGATGCTGATGATCGCAATATCGTCGCGGGCGATCAGCTCGCGGTAGTCCTCGTACTGATGCGGAATGCTGTATTTCGCGGCGATGCGCTCGCGCGACGGGGCAAAGCCGTCTGCGATGCCGATCACCTCTAGCCCAACCTGTTGATAGGCGATGAGATGCTGTTCTCCCGCCCAGCCCAGCCCGATAACGCCGGCTTTCATCTTATCCATGAGTCGATTTATCCCTATGTGTGCCGCTGAGTGAATCATCAGCGGGACATTATAGTCCCCATCAGTCTGGTTATTGATATGGACTTGGAGATTGCATAGGGCAAACGCATGAGTAAGCGGCGGACGCAGGGTCATGTGGCGCTATAGACTCGCCCTGTTATGTGTTCACACACCCTTAATGTGCTTGCATCTCTCCCAGATAGCGGATATGATGCCAGTGTGATCAACGGTTTAGTTGATCCGCGCGTCTGAAAGGGGAAATAGATGCGCCGCATTGTGTCCGTTGTACTGTTCGGTTTCGTCTGCATCGTGATCGTGGGGTTGACCGTCGCTCAGGACACCCCGCCGCTGAGACCCCCCCATTTATTATCAGTATATAACGTATCAGCCGCTTGAACCGCCGCTGACGCCCTCACCCTCGTTCATGCCAGAGATGCCCACACCGGAATCACTCGTCAACCTGCCCGCGCCGACCTTCGACGCGCCGACGCCCACGCCGACCTGTCCCAGTGCCGGACTCGCGCTCGATCCGACGCTGATGGTCACGCCGCTGCTGACCGACAATTTCGACGGCGGCGCGCTGCCGATCTGGTCGTTCGGCGCTGGATGGGGGATGGCGCCGGAGTCGCAGTCGCAGTCGAGCGGCGGATCGCTGCTGGTGCTGACCGACTCGCAGTCGGCGCTCGCTGAGAGCAGTGGCGATCTGGGTGACCAGCACGTCCGTGTCCGAGTCCGACTCGATGCGGGCGGCGCGGGAGTCGAGCTGCGCCGTTCGGCATATGGACTGTATCGGGTGATCTGGCGCGCCGACGGGACGTTCGCCGTGAGTCGATCGGGCGAACCGCTGTGCACGGGCGCGTTCGCGGTCGATCCAGCATCCGCGTGGCACGATGCGGCGGTCTGGCTGGTCGGCGGTCGGCTGACGGTCGTCATG